>Ga0209611_10006221_pt1 | contig 19658 bp, 7 predicted proteins | sample S1TSphgellanicum_3_FD_187693 | JGI IMG/M metagenome (GOLD analysis project Ga0209611, IMG submission 187693) | Host-associated microbial communities from peat moss isolated from Minnesota, USA - S1T2_Fc - Sphagnum magellanicum MG (SPAdes) (version 2) | ecosystem: Host-associated > Plants > Peat... | reverse complement strand
TGAAGACCATGCAAATATGGATGACACACCCCCAAGCTCTTTAATGGACTCAAATGTGAGTCCATACTAAAGACAATAGAAAAGTAAGGAGTCGGGGCACGCTCCCTGGTTCGTAGCACTTTGGGGGGAAAGAGATTTTAGCCCCAAGCAGATATATATCATTCAATTCTGTAACCATATACAGAAAATTATGGTGCAAAAATGAAGCAAATCAGAGAAGGGTCAAATAAGGCAAAAACTCCAAAATATTGATTACAGAGCTGCAAGAAGTAACTGTGGCCCATCTGTTTGATGCTGGCAGATGAAACAGTGGAATCACAGAGAGCTCTCCTCTAGAAAGAGTTCTTGAGTGAGCCCAACTAGGCCATTTTAGAAAGAGTTTCCTTGACTACCAGATTCTTGTGCTAGTTGCGAGACATAGCTATTAATTCTAAACTGCCACTCCACGGCTTGCCATCACTTATTACAACAGGCCCTCCAGTTCCTCAATGTCAATGAAGACTTCATAGCCCTTGGTGGAATCTGTGCACTTTTGAACAATAGAACAACTTTTCCAACCAACATGCATGCATTCACATCAACTAATGCATGCCCCTGTGGGTTCATTTGCTAGCCATGTCCTAAATGTGAAGCTCAAAGTGGTGGATGTTTACAGCATGCAGATAATTCCCAAACCAATTGATGCAGACAAGAGGAATCGAGCCTTAAAAAAATATTCATGTTGCAAATGAAGTTTAGTTTGTGGGAGCCGTGGAAAGTTATTACAAGATCAGCATTGGCTATAGCTCACACCTGCATCATTTTGAGTGCAAATTTTCACATCTGGACCAAATCAAATTCCTTAGTACAAATTTGTGCTGAGGAATCATTTTGATACTAGTGATCCAACTGAATCTAGACAGAAGATAATGTTCAATAAGTCAAAACCAGTACAAGCTACTCTTTCCCAGAGATTCAAAATTGATCACCCTCATCCTTTCTCAAAGGAATCAAGATCTCTCAAGTGCTTGTGGATTTGGGATGCAAGTTTGTAATTTTGTAATCAATCTGGCTGTTTTGGATTCGATATCCACTACCTGGACATGCCACATAATTTGCACTCTAGGTGAACTTGTGAAGTGCCAGGTGCAATTGACTCTCTCTCTCTCCTGCACAATCAATATTTTGGAGCTGCTTCAAAGAAGCAATCTGTTGTGCTTTTTCTCGTAGAATGAGTGGTGTTAGGACGTTATCTCTCTTGTCAATTCTTTAGGTGAGATTGTTTGGGTTTTTGAAGTTGTGGCCTATATATATATGCCACTCTGTCTATATGTTTGACAAGCAATCTAAGTGTTCAATGGATATGTGTAGGAACCCTCAAATTTGAACATGCACTCTTGGGTTTTTGAGTCTCAAGCCATTAGTCTAGTGGCTAAGACTCATGGCCACCTTGCAAGTTAGATGCGTTTGAGTTCTTGTCTGGAAGGATAAGACAACCATCTTCATCACTGGACCCTGGTACAACTATTCAGAAGTGTTTCACACCTTTCAAAATGAGTTGCGCAGACTCAAAGTCACAGTTGGTGGGCAAACCAATAGCATTAGTATTCACTCTGTATCTGAAATTGCAATCATGATTTGACTGCATTCCAGTTTTATTCAGAAGATTGAAGCTATGCCTCTGGAGTGCTCACCACGTTGTGGTGTCTGGGTCTCTTTTAAGCTTCCAGGAATAAGAACCAGAAACTTAGTCCTACTCAGATTTTTTTTATAGTTTTTTGCCCTAAATCTTGATCTTTTTGCCCCCCACTGTTGGTAGATGATGAAGTCAGTGAGGAATTATGGTAGCTAGTCCTTGCCATTCATGATCAAGGTGATTGTCTGGTACATTAATGTGACACTCACAAGGTTATGACCACACTTGTTCTTGTTGTGTTTGTTTTGGTTTTGGTTGGGACTGACTCAACATTTTTTGGGGGTACTTTATGCAGTTTTGGGGAGTATTTTTCCCTGTAGTCAGATTGATGGTTGTTTGACATCTTGACTAGAGTCTATCATCATCTATTGTTCTTGACTTTGATGTTGTTTATGCTGCAGGGCAACTGCTCCCCTTCCTGAGCCCTGACTCTGGCCAACAGCTACTTCTTTTCCTGAATGAGCAACCTCCCTTTCCAATTGTAGTGGTTCCTAAGAACACCCATGATTTGACTTTACCGTTTTCTCACACTCATTCTTCTCTTGCCCTTTTCTGTGGTGTATGGGGTGTTTGAGAGCTCATGGCCTGAGGATAGGGGTCTGATACATGTTCCCCATGGGAGTGGGGAGGCTTAATTGAGTTATGACATTTGTGGCAACTATTCAGCTGCCATCCGCAAGACCTTGGTGTGCACATTCACAGTTCAAGACATGACCCAATCACCCCATGAGCTCAATTTAATTACTAAGTGCCATATTCAAAGAACTATGACAGTGCCAGAGAAGTGATCAATTGAGATATATGGCTTTTGGTAAGAATAACATTGTACCTGCATTTGGTTTCAAGCATTGAGTTTTAACATCTCACATCCATGTACAACAAATTGGTGTTGCTTGAGGACAAGATTGACAGTTCTGTAATTGAGACTGGCTTTTCTGTGTTTCCTAGGACAATGGGGTTGAGCAGTTCTTTCATCCCACAGAATCACTCCAGGTATTTTCACGTCTCACGATCAGGTGAAGTTTGACCTTATGCTCTCTGGGTTGGCTGTAACTGGTACATCTGGAAGTTCTGACCACAGTCAGCCGTTCCTCTGTAGATAGTGACACCAGGGTTACAAGGGTCCATGAACATTTTTGTGAACAGCAGGCATGAACACTTTCAGTAGTGGAATCTTAGATCACCATGGTCATCAACATTCTTTAAGAGTCTAGGTACATGTTAAGAATCAGTTGGGTCAAGTCTCAATTTTTTCATTTTCTCTTTTTTGGTTGTGATGATCTCTATAAGTACACCCAAAAAATAGACATCACATGAGCTGAAATTCAAAGACACAAACACCTATTCATGATGGTAGGTAGTTTTGCAGTCAAGACACTGCTAATTTATCCATTGAAGGGAGTTGGTCTGGGCTGTTGAGTCCTGAAGGCTCCACTGGTAATTAGGGTACTTTTAGGGCAAATGGCCATCAATTTCTCAGACAGATTAGTATATTTGCAGTACTGGCAGTTTGATTACTGTTCAAAGTACCTGCCACATCAGTGATTGGTGGTTGTCCATAGATGCCAGTTTCACTTCTGTATGATCCCCATAGTCAGCCACATCAGTTTGTCAGCCTCACATTGAAGGGCTTAGATTTCTCTGTTGTTTGTGCAAGTATAAGTATATCCTGATTTCTCAGCTTTAGGAAAGTATTTACAGAGAACTGAGTTAAACAAATATCAATGAGTGCTGTTTGGGCCCCTTTTCCTTCTGTCATAGGGCGAGATATTGCTCATGTGTCATTTGTACTTACTGGCATGTCACAATATGTGTTGGTATGTTGAATTTTTATGTTGAACTTTCTTGTACATATAGAGAATTGATTCATTTGAATCATTAGTTGTGTTTCCTATTGCAGCTCAAATTGACAATTATGCACCTGAATATGTGCCCAAGTGGGGGTGGATGCAGTTTTTCCCCAATATTCTGAGACCCTTCACAGACTGGAAATGGAAGTGAAAATTGGTTCAACACTTTGAAAGGTGCTGGTGGCAGTTGTAATGATCTTTTTTTCAGTGGACACATGTTTGTGGCAGTTCCTCACAGCTATGGCATGGACAGTACGACTTTTTCAGCCTGATAGTAGTGTAATGTAGTTCTTGCTTGGATTTGCATCATGGGGACCATGCCTCAAATGTTAATCGGGCTGTTAAACTCAAACTTGCTGATTCTAGGAAGTTCTGCTCTTCATTAGTTAGGTTTGTAATTCCCGATTGTCCATCAGTGGTCAGATGCAATCATGACTGCATTTCAGAGAATAGAACCTCAGTGGGAAAGCTTGTGTGTGTTAGCATGCCTCTTAACATGATCTCTGTTGCAGATTTCCATCTAGCATAAGTGGTCATAGTTGATGGATGAAATGGAGAGTTGTCGGTTTTGTTTAAGTTGGATATTGAATGTGGTCTTAAGGATTTTGCACGAGTCCTTACAGCTCAAGCTGCTTGAATTCTCTAGTCTGTCGCTATATTTCCAAAGACACTACACAAGCCCAGTAAGAGTTATCAGACTCATGCAGCAGATATTAGGGTACCCTTTATGGCTATAAGAAGATTGGAAGTCAGCACCATGATGTTTATGACATCATCATGCGATAAACATGCAGGAGGCATATCCAGGGTGGACCTGAGTGTTCATCTGGATAGTGGTTGTACACTCTGGACAATGCGACATTTGTGAGAACCACCATCACAGTGTGGATGTGATGGCAAAGATTTACATGAGTATATTGTTGCAGGGGGTGTATACATCAGAGAACACAAAATGGAAGCACAAATACATGGGTATATTGTTGCTAGAAACCTCCTATGTTGTCCATGTTGGTTTCAGGAGGTTTCTAGCATAACCTGTGCACGAGTTGCTGTGTATTTGTGCTTTCAGTCTGGTGATCTGTGAGAGAAATAAACTTGTGTTTGTCAGCTCCTCTCTGCCATTTCAAATCATCAAAAATTTAGGCTACTACTTTCATTTGGAAGTTCCAGAACACATTGGTAACATTTGGAAACCTGAAGTCATTGAGCTCTCCTCTCTACATTAATAATGGCCTAATGATGTGGAGTTCTTCAAAGGAAAGATCAGGAAGCTTGTGAATCTCTCTTGGGTCTCCTCTTTAGCTATTTGCCCATTTTTCCTTTGGTATTTTGCAAGATGTATATACAATCAATATGGAGATCCTTAGCTTACTTACATCCTAGTGGAGAGTTATGTGCCCTCCAAATATAGTAGGAAATTTCTTTGAGTGTTGTACCTTTGATAAATTGTTGTTGACTTCACAATTTATGGGTGGTGTTCTACCATGGCGTTGTACTCATTGTAAAGCATGAGGCAAAGATTATCCAGAGGGTTTTACCCATATGTAGATCACAGGTGGAGGAGGGGGAGGCCTCTTATGCCTACTCTTTAAGAGTGGGAGGGGACGGATCTTACACCTACTTATAGGTGTGAAACCTCTCTGACTCTTAAAGAATAGCTGTAATATCAGGGATATTCATAAGATATAAGCTGCCCTCCAAATACACTAAGAAATTTCTTGGAGTGCTTTAGGCATATGGATGAGCCTATAAGGCTTCCAAAAATTGGCAAAAATATGAACCAAAATAGTAACATTTCTTGGAAAAAACGTAAGTATACCTAGTGAACAGATGGTTAGACCTAACTTTCAAGGAATATGGTTGCTGTTATTTCTGCTCAGAAAATCCCTGTTTATGGGATTGGCAATTGAAAGAAATATTTAATCAACAAAACGCATTTGAAAATTTGAAAACAAACAGAGAAAAACAATTGATGTAAATTGGGTTTCTTGAACGTCACAGAAAAAGCCTTTGAAACTCTTGAAACTCTTGCTATGTGGGCAGCCTAAAAATTTCAAAAGGTGGCAGGTAAAAAATCTCTTAAAGGCAAATTGAGCCATAAAATGCTTCACTTGAACTGACAGTTCAATCTAACAAATAAATACGGACCCCAGTTTATAATGGGGGTATTAGCCCAGGCCAAAAATGGTGACAAACAGTTTTGGAAATAGAAATTTCATGCAGCCAATGGGAAGGCTCAGCATGCACTCAAAGTGCCTTGATTTTATTTTTTTAAGTTTTAAGGGGGGAGGGAGGATTTTTTTCAATTTTCCTTTGTTCCCAACATGTTCCCTTCAAGTTCCTATCAGGTTCCCAATGTGTTCCCCAAGGGTGTTCCCAATAGCACCTCATTTTAATCCCATATGTTTTGCCCAAAGTCCTCCCCTTCTCACCTATATAGGTGGGCCAAAGGGGGAGGCACTCCATCTTTACATAGAATCTTCTATTTTGGGGGGCCTCCATAGTTTCAACTTTCTTTTGTGATGGGCCAATCAAATTGGCTCATTGCAAAAGAAAAAAAAGTTGGACTTGTGAGGCACCACCCCCAACTAATTAACATAAAACAGAATAAATAAGTACCCCCAGTTTCTAAATAAATAAGTTCATGCCCCTGCCATTAGCCTACCCCAAAAACGGCAAAGAACACAGTTAGACGAAATAATTTCCTGCAGCCAGTGATGAGAGGCAGCATGCACCTGGGGCGCTCAAGTTTTTTTTCTTTTGGGGGAGGGCGGTGGTGTTAGATTTTTGTTGTTCCCAATGTGTTCCCATGAAGTTCTCACAGTGTTCCCATCACATTCCCAATGGGTTCCCAGCATGTTCCCCAAGTTCTCAATATGTTCACCACATGTTCCGAATATCTATTTTGGGACTATCCAAAACTTTATTTTTATTTTTTTGTGATGGGTCAACCAAAGATGCCTGTCACAAAAAAAACGACATTGAAATTTGGGGGTCCCCACAACTAATTAATATGAATAAAAAAATACTACCATATAAATAACCTAGTAATTCAGTTAAGGATATAAATGGGGACAATTTTGCCTTCCAATTCTTCAAGCAAAAGCTACAGCGAGTCCATTGAATATAATGGGTGGTCCTTAGGTTTTCCTCCTCTTGTCTAGAGCATATAAAGGTACCTTGTTTCCGGTAGCCCCAATAATTGTATTAGTATTTGCACTGCCTGCTTGTACCCCAAAGCATTTGTCAAACACAAATTGCAAGTTGAAGGAGGGGAATCCACATTTTTCGCATGTAAGGTAAAGTTGACATAGTCTCCTACATGTTGCTGAATGGGGATTGGGTCTTCTACAGCTCCGTTTCCCAGCTTTTTTTACCCCCAAAAATTTGATGGGAAAAATATTCATTCCAATGTACAAAGGAGAGTTGGGTTAATTGGATAACTAATATAAATTACAAAAATGGGGGAGGGGATGGCAGGGATTGGCATCTCTTTGCTTTTAGAGATTCGAACTTATCTTCACCGCTGCTTTGGCTTTGCTTTTGAGATTTCTCTCAATACACCTCTGAATGACATCTCTCTCTCTCTCTCTCTGGCTCTCTCTTGAGGAAAGACAAAGTGAGAGAGTTTGGGGAAGAAGATGTTGGGACTTCCATGTGAAGGATGTCAGGATGAGGATTACAAAGACTTGATGGGAGCCATAGGTTTTTCAGCATGGATTTGGAGTCCATTGAAGTGGTAGAAATTCATTACAGTAAATAGACACTCAATTTACATCAATTTACACTCAATTTTATTAGTAGATTGAGTGTCTATTTTTGCTGAGCTCTATGTACAAACCATTACATACTAAGTCGAAATTTATACTTCTTGCATTTTGAAAGGAATTGTTCATTGGATTATCAATCAAAGCTTTTAAATGTTTTTGAATTGAGCTCTTGTAGTTATGCTTGGGAATAAGACTACTAGAGGTGTTTTTATTTTGATTTCAATTGTTGCTATGTTAACATGTGGTATTTCATAATTTTGCTAAACATTTGAATGGGATCACACCTTCAATTATTTGGGTATATAGACTATGACTTCTAAGCTTTAGTTTCTTTATGGTCATTAGAACATCAAGGACTACTTTTGACAAACATTCCTCTCGAATCATGAACTCAAGTTCATGAAAATATCAAGGATAACTTTTGACATGCATTCCTCTTGGATCATGAAACATTTGATGAAAGTTGAATTTGGTGAGAGTCGAATTGGCTTGGGTATTTGATTTTTCAAATCAAACCAATTCAACTTTCACCAGACTCAACAATGCAATCAATAATTTGGAGCAAGATTTCAAAATGCAATTTGAGCCAATTATAGTTATTAGAAACATCTTCCCAAAATTTAGATAATCTCCATCAAAAACCTCTTAGACACTTGTTCATGTTAAAATATGTTAATCTTTAAACAATTTTACAAAAGCATTTGAAAGCAAATTGCCACATTTTAATATTTGAATGAAGGGGAATTCATTTCCTAATAGATGACAAGAATTGTAAAGTTTTATTCTACCATAGATGGTGGATAGAAATGGATGCTAAGCTATTAAAATACATAGCATTGTCAGCTTATGTTGTATTTGGTTTGTTTTTGAATGGATGTTGTCCATTTGTTTCCCACGAAAAAAATAGTGCATTGAAGGAGTTTTAAATCTATGATAAGGATAATACCTTCATCAAATTTAATGTTTGCACATTTGTTAAATCCCTAGAGATAATTGTTTCATTCAAATTTTAATTTTTTTCTTAATGTTTTGGTGAAGGGACATTAATGTTTATTATTTTCATACAAATGTTAATGGACAACACAACTTTAAGAAAGATGCAAGTAAAAAATACACCACCTTTTGATAAGGGCAATTGGAAATGTGAAGTCGTGAATTCAAGACAACATTAAATGGATAAAATTTACATGCCTTGTTTATTGAATGAACTATCGAATGAGATTGAATATATTTAAAAAGTAAACTTACTTTACGAAATTATTATTTTATTGATACATGCTTCAAATTTTAGTCTTCCACATATTATAATTCACATATTATCCTTTCCGACATGTTTAATTCATTTTGTTGACCGGTTTTTTTGTTGTTTTAGTTCAATGTTTCATCCAAGCCAATTGAAATATGTGGTAGGATTAATAAAAAATATCGAATTCCCCATTTGAAATTGCACATCAACAACAACATCTTGTACAACTTAACATTATCCCATATTAATATGAAACCAATCCAATCTATTTGAACCCATTGTGATAATTTTGATGTTTGAACCTCACCAAACCTATCAACCAATTATTGCCCAATCTATCCTCTTTTTCAGCCCATGATACCTTGTTTACAACAGGCCACGCCCGTGTTTTGACACCAACTAGGGTTACATGTATAGTCTTCATCTTTTTGCTCTACCATCATAGCAATTCCCACTAAGCCCACCATTAATTTATTGGCTAATGTTGGTTACGAAAACAACACTTGTTTGCCCTAATAACATCAAATCATCATGAGTCCCAAAATTATTGGCTAACCTAAGGCATACAAACCCACTTTTTGTTTCACCTCTATCACACTTAATAGTTGTGGTCTTTATCTACATTGTTATGGCAGATTCCTAGGAGTTATTTCAAGGATAGATAAATTCCAAAATGGTGTTATAAATAATTGGCACACATACTAGATCAACTTTGGATAGACCTCACTATTCACATTAGAAAGTTGCAAATTATTTATTACCACATAAGTACAACTAAATGCTTGAACTGCTCATTATTATTATTGTGATTATGATCTTGAAAATTCACAAGACATTGATAATACCTTTGTAATTTTGCTTGCATCCTACCATCCATGGGTACTACCATCTTTAATAGCATGCACCCCCCCTATGTTGCTTAGGATTTGAAGTTGTATCCATTTCTGTAATGTCTATCCCCATTGCAGCAATAGGATTTGCCCCAATTGTTGAAATAGGGTTTGCCCCAAGTGTTCATATTAATAGAATTTCCTTCACATCTGTCGATCGTATATCATTCACCCTTGGATTTGTATTTGTTAAAAAAATTTCCATGACAAATTTGACAGTTGCATGCAATTGTTCAATGCCTCGAACAATGGCTACTTGGAGGACCTTCTTAACATGGCCAGTCATTTTTGGCAGCTATGTTTCAATTGCTCAAATTCAGGTAGAAAGAACAGTCAAATATGACCCTTACCACAATTGTAGATAATTTCCCAACACTGAGCACCAGCTATTGAATAATATTATTTGTTATCCCACATGAATTTACATTTCCACATCTATCTTGTTTGTAGATTTTGGGCACTCACTTGATATTGGTTATTAACAGAGTCCAGCCATGTAGTTGCCATCTTTGATAATGATGGGCTTCAACAATTCTCCATTCTCTACAACCCAATAAAATCCCAAAACCCAATCACCCATTCACTATAAAAAGTTAGCAATAATATACACAAAAAGTCAAAGATTAAAAAAAAAAGGTTGAAAATGACGTACCAATTTTGCTTAAACTCCAACTTTCCCCTCACATCCATATTTAATAACATTCATGATTGCACCTCTTACATCTATTAGTTGATCTGTCTTTTTTTTGGTTTCCCATTTAGACCAATATGTCACCAAACTTGCCCACTAGTTTGCATCCACACCCATAGGGCATGTTGCAGGCCCATTCCTTTTATAACATTTTTTTAGTCAAGCTCGTTCAAATTTCATGAATTATCTTATGCAGTCTCTAAAATTATGTGCATTCAATTCATGATTGAGATATTCAAATAAATCATCTAATTATGTACGGAGCTCATTCATGTCAATGAGATTTTGGTCACCTACCTTCAAAATAGCCATATTAAGGCAGCATGGTACAAGCCTTCGAAGTGCATTATCCCATTCATTATTTCCATCACATGCCCCATCTATTTTTCCATTTTTTGTCACCTCCACTTTGTAAGGTGGCAATCATGCCTTCCTCCACTCTTCAACTTCACCTTTTAATGTCTTTTTTGCACACCTTTGGTCTATTCAAATTTTGCCCTTGGACTTGGCAATAGGTTCCTCGACCTCTATACCCTCAATAGCTGTAGGAATGGTTGTTAACTGGGACCTTGCACATACTTGAACAAATGTTTGGCCTACCCTAACCCCATGGGTCTCTGGTGGTTACATAGAAATATTGTAGCAAAATCCAAGCCCATGCCAATTTTGGGGTTGATTGTTTAAGCACGTAACTTGGGAACAATTTTGCCAGTGTCCTTGACAACCTCCATGTCCTAGTTGCCCACAATGCCCAAACTATGGTGAGCATTCTTGTTGTTTATAAGTTGATTTCCATGCTTGCCCACTATAACCTAATGTAAGGCCCCCTTGTTTGTGGAGGCGCTATCCTTCTATTGGGATAAGCAGGCTAGCTCCCCCTTCACCCCTTTGTGAAGGGCTATTGTTGCAAACTCTCTTTACATTTGCTTTTTCCCTTGGCCAAATCCACATACATGTTAGCAACTATTTCATGTTCACCTAATTAATAGTGCCTTCTATAGATAATAAGTTCACATCCAAATGTCTTCCCCAAACATGGTTTTCTCATTTTGCACATCCATCTCAATACATCAATCTCAATGAATTAGATAATGATTAATCAACAAGACACAATAGTAGCAAACTATTGTAGCAATATATGAATGACTAACTAGGAGTAAGAGATGTACATGGCAATATTATGGTGATAACATCTGAAAAAAGTCTATAATGTATGTTTAATAATCAACAATGCATATAGCTATGAATGAATACCCAAAACATTTCATTGACTTTCTCAATTCCTACAAGTGTATATAGGTCTAATTCAAAGCATTAACCAACATAGATTCATAGGGAATTTGGTTGTTGACATACCACCCACCCTTATGCATGAAATTCACATCAAAGGTTTTGTTGTCAAGAATGCATTTGCAACTCTTGATACAACATTGAAGCCAAATATATTCTGAATATACAGAATGTGATGGTATGTTGACCGTATGTACCCTACATAGTTACGCTACTTAACCTAGGTGCCTACCTAGGCCCACCGAGGTATTTATACTAGGTGACCTATCTAGCTACCTAAATTAGGTTTTTAATTTAGCTGAGGTAGTGACATGTGTCAACAATTCATAGGTTGAAAATTTATGAAATTACCAATATATGAATTATTATACTTTACCATGTTTTCACCCTGCATATCCTGGGCTAATTCTTTCATCTCCTCATCTTCTTCATGACCCCCCCCCAACTAGACCACCAATATGGATGTAGATTTTACTTATAAGCAACACACTTATTAGAATTATGTAACATAACCCCAAAGCAAAACAAATAGAAGGTGTGTTTGTAGGATGTGATGGTAATTTGTCATAATAGTGGTAGCATTGGTTGCAATAACCACAAGGTTTAATGACAACAACATTTTTGCCACCATCATTTGTGGGTTTTTCTAGATGTACAATGGGTAATGGTTGGGAGCACATACCACCTTGTCATGTTTTCATTTCACACAACTAAGACTGGATGATGTCCTCTTCTTTGGCCAATGCTTCAACATCCAACAAAACCCTTTGTAGCTCTAATTCCATCATTTCATAATCTACTTTTCCCTCCTTATGTAATGCTTTACCTTAGAGGGCCTTTTTTTTAATCTCGACCTAATATCTTACCATCTTCCAACTCCTTTTCTATCTCTAACTTTGTTTTTTGGAAGTTAGTGTCATCAAGTTTATCCATTGATATTTTCACACCATCAATAGATGGCAACTTTGTTCTGACAATGGGCGTCTCCTCCAAATTGGCAATGGATGTTTGTTCCAAGCTTGTAGCATCCATCTACTTTGTTCCCTAAAAAATCAGTTAACATTTTAGACAAAAAAGCCTTCGGATGAACAGATCAACACTTAAACAATTTCAATTTTTTTGTAACCCAAGGTAGTTAAAGATACAAGAACTTGAATGGATCATACTTTATAGAAAAAATATTGCATGACACATACCACCAACTGGGATGGTGATTATTGTTTCATGAAAATTTATAGGGCAACTTTTGTTGCATGGATATTCTCGTCAACCTCCACAAGCTACAATTTTCAATCATCCATGTTGAATTTCAAACCAATCAGATTTAGTCTTGCAACCCTTTCCTTTCTTCCTCAAGCTACTTTACACAAAGTTTAATTAGCTTGTAAACTTCATGCTTGAGATCTACAACTGTTTCCACCATGTTAATCCTTTTATTAGACAATGGCTTGCCTATAGATGTGTTGCATTCTCCATGGTTTCACACCTTTCCAACTTCCCACCTCCATTTCCCACAACTAAGAGTTCATGTGAGTGATTAGACCTTTCACTAAAATTTGATTTTTCAGATTTGGACTTGTTAATAGTACTTAGATGCCAAGCTTTTTCTTTCACAATTACAACAACAATAGTAGCCCAATTAATAAGATGCCCATTCTACTTTACTATCCAACCTATGACAAACCAGACCATCAACTCATTGTTGGTTATATGCCCAATCCCATAAATCTTTCAATACAGAGTCTCAATCTCCATCCTTGCATTTGGAAAAAGGAGTGGATTTGGTAGTTTTAAATTTTTTGACATTGCCAAAGATGGCAGCAATGTCTGTTGTAGTGACATGTTTGTTAGCCAAATCATGTTTCGGATCTAAACCTTTTGTTGAGAGTTCCCTCACCTCCTTAAAAAATGATGTTTCTTGAAGTTTGTAATCAACCCAAGCCCACTTGGGCACATTCTATAAAGTTCCACATTAGATTCATTTAACCTAATGTCATTTGAAAGACTCTAATCATATCTATGATATTACAAAAATGTCTATAATGATGACATGATGATTTGGCATTACAAAATGCAGCTAGGCAATTCCAAAGGTTAGTTGACATGGTAGTACTTTGATTACTGTTTGCATGGGGTTCCATGTAAAAGCGACGTTGACAATATTAGAGGTTGGTGTGACACCAAAACTTTCACATATTGTCTATGTATTTTCCTCCTCTAGGAGCCAGCTTTAAAGGTTTACAACAATTGCAATTTTGATTGGCCACCTAACCTTGCACTTTTGAAAGCTTAAGATGTTTGGTCTCAGTGTGATTATGTTCCATTTGGATATGAAACCTTTCTTGTACTAATTTGTTTCATAAGATATCTACAAGCCCATAAGCAATCAATAGTAACATCAAGGCAATCACCTTAAGGGAAGATGTAGAAACAAGTTAGTACATGTGGTAACTAGATAAACAAGGCAAAGAAGTGGAAAAATACCTATCAAAGTTTGTTTAAATTTAAAAACCTTTAGGTTAAAGCACACTTGGGGGAGCGGGGGGCTTTAGGCAAGAAAACGTATCCTTTTTAAAGTATATTTAGGTATATTTTTGGGGTAAATTTTTTCTGATTTCATCTAACATTTTGATAAACATATAAAATTTGGATTTTATAACATAATTTTTGTCATCTTTCAAATGAAAGTAATTTTTCAACACATTTATGTTTGTTTGAATGAAAAACTTGTCCAAATGTTTTTTGTGAAATCACATGAATGAAAATTTTCAATTGTAACTAAAATGGTACAATCAATTCATATTCAATATATTATTAAGTATTTCATCAGGTTTTGCAATTATTTGAATCATTTTTAGAGTATAAATTTTTCATTTTGCAATATATCACGAAAACATATAAATTTGGTTATTGAACTACCTTATTTTGAGTATAATTTATGAAAACCTCTTTTAATATTGGCTTGGTGGAAGTTGAAAGTTGCATAGTTTTGAAAAAAATATTTGTGACTACATTTTTTGGCCACTGTAATGTGTTTTCACCTCCTTCATATCAAGTTCATAAAGTATAATATACACCTTGCGCTCAAGTTGTTGTCATCCCCACCAACTACGAATTGGTCAACCCACATATCTAAAACTTTCCACCATATTTGGGGACATAATAAATCATTCTGAACCTATAACCCTAAACCCAAAACTTAATGCAAATGATCTTATAGGAATTAAATATATTAATCTATGCAAAAATGAATAAACCACAAACTAATAATAAATTTGGATAAAAACACAAGCCACCTAGAACCATTGTATTATTGACCCCATCATCAAGATGTGTCAAATGCAACATGGCATAACCCACCTGCTCCTTCTTGCATAGACTCCACATATTTGACTACATAAAACAATAGTAAACTTAATGATGTGATCATCACAAAGCTTGGCATATAAAGGTTTCATCCCATTGCATAACATGTAGGTGCAGGAGAGATTTTATATCAATTGCCTTAATGGGCATTCCAAAAACAATGTATGTTGTGCTACTAACCAATAATGTTTCTTAATCCAATTCCAAGGAGCATCCATACTAATGGTGCAAAGCCACCAACAAGTTTTACCAAATTCTCAAGCAAAAGTGAATAGTTCCAAGCATGTTATAACTAAACTTAGCCCCAATTAAACTCCTTTATATAATGCCTTTCACATAGTCAAGTGAGAAGTGTTGTTCAAAACTTGATGCCAAGTTGTTTTGTCTCCACTTGTCCAAAAACTCAAGAGAATTACATTGAGTAAATGAACTACAATAAAAACTTTTGATAGAATTGAGAATGGAATGAAACAAATTTGTGTGTAGCTTTGAATGGCATCACCTTGACTTGCCAAGATTGAGCTTGGCAATTGAACATTTGCCTCTACAACCCATGTCTTTGTAGAAATAGAAACCCTTTGAGCAATTGGCAACTTTCCTTGTTTCTTGGGTAGTTTTTTCAAGGGGCTTTCCACAATTTGGTCATTTGGTTGGGACAATTTGGATCTTCTTTAGATGTCCATGTGGGTTCTTTTGGCTCTTCCTCCTCCTCCTCCTCCTCCTTAAACTATCTTCAAGCGCTTTTTTATATCAGGCAACAACACCCAAATTCAATTTTTTTTACAAGAATGATTTTCTTACACTTTTAATCAAGGGACAGGTGTAGTTGTGACTTTGGGCCCTTGGGTGGCTTATGGGTATCCCTCAAGGCATCAAGATCATGGCACTTTGGAGATTTGACAATGATAGTGGGTTGGCCACCACCATTTTGTGGCACCGGATCTAACTTAATAGATCCAATTGAAGGGGTAATGGTGGTGGACCATGTAGGCTTACATATAGTGTTGACCCAACAAAATTGATAATGACACAGAGGTCTAATTTGGGGCATTTGTAGTTTATATGATGCAACAAAAAAAGCCAATAAGTTCAAAAAATTTACCAATATTTAGGTTGATCACCAATGGAGAAAATACTAGTGACTAACTAAGGGGATTCAAGGTGACATTACACATGGACTGCTTTTAGGAGATAAGGATCTTAGGGGTGTATTGGTAGGGGTTTTGGTGACTTTCAAGTTGGTTTACGAGCATCAATATGGAACCTCATGGAGTATATTAGGGCTTTAATGACTTTCAAGATCTCATATGGGGGTGAAGCTGGATCCAAGGTTGCAATCTTGGTGACTTTTAATTTAAAAGCATATGAGATTCAATGGGGAGTCCCATGGACTGTAAAATAATTTTAATGATTTTCTAGAGCATCTAGGACTAGAGATGAAATACCATGGACTAGAAGCAAGTTTCTATCAGTTCCATGGATTCATGGGTTAATAATAGGACTGTAATTTAGGGTTTAATGACTATTAACAACAAGTAGGACTCAAAAGGGGTTCTACTTGGATTATATAATAAGTTTAAAGTGACTACGAGCAACTTGTGCAAGATTGGAGATGGAATTTACATGGACTACACAAAGTGTTTGTGACTACCAATAATTTGTGAAACTAAAGAAGGAAATATGCATATACATTAAAACCCATACAATGACTTTCAATGGCATATGGGAATTTGATGTTGAGATACATTGAAGCTTATTTGTATCTAGGAGGAGCTTTTGTGATTACAAAAACTTATCAAGCTGGGGCTTTGTGGTGTTTAGTAAACACATTCCACAATCTAAATGGAGGAAGGAATCTTCAAATGGACTTCAGGAACTTCTAGTGTTGCCATGGACAAATTTTGGGTTCATAGTGAATTCTGAATGTGCATATGTACTACAGATGGACATAGTTAATACACACATTAATCCTCATTGTGGAAACCAATGCAATGACTTGGTGTAGTGAAGGAACAAGGTTCTATCAAATGACATGAAAATTGAAACCCTAAACCTAAAACTTGCATTATGAGAAATTGTGTCTATCAAAACCACATTACCCTTCAACTAAAACTCAAAAAACAACTCATATATAATTGTTATGCAACTATCCCTTGGGTATTACAACTATTGTGCAACTATTCTTTTAGAAATACGATGTATTAATAAATAAATTACCACGTCAAAAAATTAGTTAATTATATTAAAGTTGCAAGTGAGTTGAGAATGGATCTTTTATACAATAACTAGTTGGTAAACCCATTTTGCAAGCAAAATGATCAGGGGAAAAGTTTTATCAGGAGGTATAAAGAAAACAAACGAAAGAAAAAAGGAAAATCTCCCGGAGAAAAGAAAATCCTAAACCCGGACACACCCAAGTGGATACCCATTACACTGAATGATACCTTGACACTGAGGGATACCCATTACACTAAGTGATACCCATTACGGACACACCCAAGAGGATACCCATTACACTTAGTGACACCCTAACACTAAGTGATACCATTACACTGAGTGATACCGATACCCTGAGTGACTTTTCCTCTCACCGAAAGTTCTCACAACCCACCCAAGAGTTTACCCATTGCAATGAGGGACCCTGTTTTCCTCACAAACAATCCAGACACTGAGTGATACCCATCACACTGAGTGATTTTTCCTGACACTGAGTGATACCCATCACACTGAGTGATTTTTCCTGACACTGAGTGATACCCAATACCCTGAGTTTTCCAACCAATAGGATATCGGACGGACAGATGGACACACACTGATTCTTTTATATATAGAGATTTATATGCATTGTACATACATGTGTAGCCAACCATGTTTGATTTTTTCAAAAGTTACATTCTAGTTGCATGTGGCAACTACTTTAAAACTATTATAAATGTGTCACTAAAGTAACAACTATGTTGCAACTAGTGAACAATGTACATTCATGCGATCGTGCCATGTGTCCACATTTCCACCACCCATTACAGGAAACATTTACAACCTAGATTTTTATTATGATTCCCATTGATACAATTAGTATGGTCACTATTGCAACACTACTAAAGTACTATTGTTCAACTATGTTATGACTATAATACAATTACTTATAACTTAATAAGAATACATATTCATTAATTATTTGTATTTTCATCATATGTGTTTCATTTTAAATGATTAAAATTTTTATGGGAACATAACCTCAAGTTTTAGAAATCATCTTTGTGCAAAGGAAAATGAGTCATCAAAAAGTAATAAGAAGAGAAATAAGCTTTCCAACTTATAAAACATGTTTTTTTTTTCCTTTTTTTCTCTTTGGACCCCTCGTACTTTCAAACTTCATAACTGTCTTGTTTTTTATTAATTTTAAATGATTTAAAGTGTCATAGGAACACCACCTAAAGTTTTACAAATCATTTTGGAACTTTAATAGCAATAGAGCAACATATAAGGAATTTTGTTGGTGTTTGGGAATCGGTCTTTGTAGCATTTGGTGGTTTTTTTTTGAATTTGACCCCATCTACTTTGAGGGGCCATAACTTTTTCAATTTTATTCCATTTTTGACAATTTTTAGTGCACCAAATGCGCCAATAGGAGGGGTTCAAATTTTGTTTAGACATAAAAAACAATGGATCCCTCCCCTTGGATTTGGCCTACCTTGAGCACTTGAGTGTTATAGTTGCAATTCAATTTGCAACTAATGAACAATTAAAAGATTTAACCCATATGTTTTGTCTTCAAATTCCATGTTACAAATTATATAAAGAAGGCTTGTTCTCTTATGTTTTCACATTAAAATACATGTGTCATTTTTGGATGAGCTTAAAATAGTTTAACTTAAAGGTAAAACATAAAATAATAAATAAAGTTTCATGGCTATTCTTTAGTGCACTTACTTTTGTGCTTTCTTACCTATTTACCTACCTACCTATGGTTATGTACAACCTACCTAGCTACTATATATATATTCCAAAATACAATTAATATGCCATGTGGCAATTTTTGATTATGCAATGTGTCACAATCTTGAACCATCATTAATAATCATACTAGACGATGGAGATCAATATTTTGAAAAAAAACATTATGTTTAAAAATCTTCATAATGCCACGTGTTAGATTTTAATAGATGGATGACAAGTAATGACATCAACATTACATCATGTGTGTAGTTATAATGGAGTTGCATAGTAGTTGAAAATGAGTTGTTTTGACTAAGTTGTAATTGAATTGCAATGAGTTGCATTGTATATGTAGTGAATTGCAATTTTGCAACTCATGCAAATTGTTCATTAACACTCATAGCGTATAAATATAATGAGTTGCAAATGTCCTTTACGATTCAAAAATTGAGTTGCAAGGCTAGTTACAAAACACCTTTTTTTTTACAATGTTGATTGTTGCATATTTGAACAACAACAAAAAAAACAAAGGAGATGTAGAATTAGACTGACCAAGAAAGTTGCTTGAAGTAGGATTGTGAAAAATTCTTGCACACCTTCACCATTAAGATATGCACTCACAAAAAAACCGGTTAGAAGTGGAACTACTATGTAGTTATAGTTCTAACAAGTAAGGCGATTCAAGGTAAGTAATGAAATTCACTAAGGATCTAATGCGTTGTGTCCAATTTGAAGATACAAAGACATTGTGAGATAATCGTAACTCACCATGATGGAATATGAAGGAGCCGTATGTTGATGTTCAATCCAATGTCACGCTTGATGGTTGGAACCCTTCCGTTCCATTTGTCATAGCATCTACATATAACCTTCTAATCTAACATGCATTGAATTTTTGGAAAGTTAATATAAAAGGAACCATGTTGCAAAATCTCGTAAGT
>Ga0209611_10006220_pt1 | contig 19660 bp, 10 predicted proteins | sample S1TSphgellanicum_3_FD_187693 | JGI IMG/M metagenome (GOLD analysis project Ga0209611, IMG submission 187693) | Host-associated microbial communities from peat moss isolated from Minnesota, USA - S1T2_Fc - Sphagnum magellanicum MG (SPAdes) (version 2) | ecosystem: Host-associated > Plants > Peat... | reverse complement strand
ACGATGCGGGCCGCATCGTGCAACTCAACGACATGCAAGAATTGGGCTACGGCGAGCTCGATGGAACGGATAGCGAACGCGTCCGCCGCATCGAGCACGCTCTACATGGCGCCGGCTTCACGGCGACCGTTTCGAAACGCATCGTGAGCGATATGTGGCAGAAGTGGGTGACGCTCGCGTCGCTCGGCGGCATCAACGCGACGATGCGGGGAACGATCGGCGACGTCGCGGCGGCGCCCGGCGGCGAAGCGTTCGCGCTCGCGTATGTCGAGGAGGCCACCGCGGTCGCAGCCGCAGCGGGTCACGCGTTATCACCTGCGGGTCTCGAACGCATACGCACGTTGTTGACGACGCCGGGTTCGCCGCTCACATCCTCGATGTATCGCGATCTGCTCGGGAATCGGCCGATCGAGGCCGACGCCATCGTCGGCGATCTCGTCGAACGCGCGCGGCAACTCGGCGTCGCAACGCCGCTCGTTGCCGCCGCGTATGCAAACCTCAAAATCTACGAACGCCGGAGAAACGAGACGTGAACCCATGAACGGCGCCGACCAACTCCGCGCGCTCATGCAATCCGGTTCGATCGCACGGATCGGCGCGACGCTCGGATTCGACCTCGTTTCCGTCGAGGAAGGGCGCGTCGCGTTCGAGGGCACGCCCGGCCCGCACGTGTACAATCCGATCGGAACCGTCCACGGTGGCTATGCGGCGACGCTGCTCGATTCCGCGTGCGGTTGCGCGGTGCATTCGAAGTTGAGTGCGACGCAAGCGTACACCACGCTCGAATTGAAGGTCGCCTATCATAAGGCGATGACCGAGAAAACGGGCGTCGTTCGCGCGGAGGGATGGGTCGTGACGATGGGTCGTCGCGCTGCGTTCGCCGAGGCGCGACTCGTCGACGCGAACGGCACGCTCTACGCTACGGCAACCTCGACGCTCCTCGTCATCGAACGCGGCGACGCGAACGGCAAAACGCCTCCGGCATAAGCCGGAGGCGCCTTCCGCGATCGTCGTCTTCGAGACGCGTTAGATGCCGGCGAACGCTTTGACGGACGCGCGGCCGAACGGCACGCCGATTCCCGTCGCGCGATCGTATCCGACACCCGCGCTGTAGCCCGCAACGGGGGTCGGCGTCGCGTTCGGATTCGCACACGGCGGGTACGGCAGGCCGGAACCGTAGACCGTACACGGCACCTGCGCGTTGTCGCCGAACGTGACGTCGTAGAACGTCGACGCATACGTCGTGGCATCGGCGTAGGCCGGATAGTAGAGCGCGTTCGGGTCGCCGAGACGGTACGCGTGCGAGCCGGTGCCCACGCCCTTGCACGTCGAAGGGCTTGAGGCGCAACCCTGAAGCACGAGCGCCCACATCGCTGCGGATTGCGGCGCCGCAACGCTCGTACCACCGATCTGCTCGACCGAAAGGTCGTTGAACAGGGTCGCAACACCGGTTTGAAGGTCGGCGACGAGCGAGATATCGGGCACGTTGCGCGTCGACCCCAAAACCCCGGCCGCACCGCTCTGGAACGTCGGCTTCGGGAAGAATGCGGAGACGCCGCCGCTCGATGCGCCGGCCGCCGGATCGAAGTTCCCGGTTTGCGCGCCCCACACCGTGAGCGGTCCGGTGAAGCGACCGTTCACGCCGATCGGGCTGTTGACGCCGCCGACCGCGACCACATTCGGATCGACGGCGGGATACGCAACGCAGAGGCTCCCGGAATTCGAGGTGCCGTCCTGGATGCACTGAAGATTTCCGTCGTCACCCGAGCTTGCGAAGACAGCAATGCCTTCGGCAGCGAGGCTCGCGAACTGCAGAGGTCCGGGAGAGGTCGAGAAGTCGACCGTATTTCCCGTGACGTTGAAGTCGCTACCGACGTCGTCGAGTTCTCCCGCACCGAACGAAAGTGAGAGCACGTCGGCCTTGTCGTCGTTGATGGCTTGCTGCATCTCGTAGGGATACAGGTCGAGACCCTCAAGGTTGGTGCTGCCCGGATTTCCGGCGGTGCCGGCCGGCGCGTACCCGATGTAGAACAGGACGCTCGCATCGCGCGCCAGCGAGAACGTTTGCTCCGTATCGAGTTGCGCTTCACCATCTTCCGGGTTGCACGTCGAGTCGGGGCCCGTCGAGGGAACGGTGCACTGCCCGATCGTCGTCGGAGGCGGGGCCGTGAACGTTCCCGCGGGTTGGGCTCCGCCATAGCCGCTCGGCGTGCCGGCGGTTCCGGCATCGGTCACGTTGACTTGCGTGACCGTACTCGAACCGCTGAAACCGTAGAGTTCGCGGAAATTCGTATAGTCTGCGGCCGTGATCGGTCCCGTTCCGATGATGCCGATCGTAATGCCCTTGCCGGTATAACCCGCGTTGTAGGCTCCGGTGTAATCGAACGCCGACGCGATTTGCTGCGGGCTGTAGCCGACGCCGGACGACGGCGCTCCTGTTGCCTTGAGAAACTGGCGAACGCGCTTTGCAGCACCGTACGTCGACACGCCCGGAAGAGCGGCAATCGGCAAGCCGCTAAGAGCTGCCGGCGCGGACTGGAGCGCGATGAACGTCACGCCGTTTTTCGAGTACGTTCCAAAGTGCGCGCCAAGGGCCGTCTCGGCGGCGGCGCGGCTCCCATGGACGAAGAGCATTTCGCGCTGCGACCAACTCGCGACGCCGAGTCCTTTGCCGCGGAAGTAGGCCGCAACCTTCGCATAGTCGCTCTGCGTCGCGCCGTACTGGTCGGCGATCTGTTGCGGCGTCAACCAGTGACGGTACGTGGCCGATTTGGGATCGTTCGCCTGCGACGCGTACGCCATCAGCCCGAGTGGATTCTGCATGCGCATGAAGACGCCGAACGCGACCGTGGACGACGGGGTGGTGGCGAGCAGGGCCGCGCCCTTCGTCGTCTCGGCACCGTAACGGATCGCTTCCGACGGAGTCGTTTGGCCGGGCGGGTTCACAAGGGTCGGGCCGCCGCCACCCGTGCCGACCGGAGAGCTGCCTCCGCCGGAGCACGCGGCGAGTCCCGCGACGAGCGAGAGCGAAGCGAAACGACGAACGAACGTTTTCATCGGACTACCTTTGCGAATGCGGCGCGGCGTGCGGAGATGTTGCGCAGCGCGGCCTCACGATGCGCGCGATAGACGGACTGGACTGCGCGGTCGAAGAGCGGTGCGATGATACGCGTCGCGGTCGTCGCGGAGAGCGCGCGGGTTTGCGCGGCGCTTCGACTCGAGCTCGACCCGCTGATGGTTCCGCTCGTAAAGCCGATCGTCTCCGAAAGCGTGTCGATTTGAATCGGCGTACTGCTGATCGCGTAATTTAGGCCGCCGATCAACGAGTACGATTGCCCCGTGTAATCGTAATACGTATCGATTTCGTCAGCGAGTTGCGCGCAGACCGTGCCGAAGCCGGGTGCGTTGAAGAGCGTCTGCGTGCGCTTCTCGTACGTGCCGAGTGCGGTGTCGAGGAGGGTCGTCACGTCGACGATTTCGGTGCCGCTCGTCCCAACGCTCGCCGGAACGTCGCACGCGCTCGGGAACGATTGCGCGGTCGTCTTCGTCGAGACGTCCTTATACGGCGTCGTGGTCGGCAACCAGCTCGGAAGCGTTCCCGACGCGAGCGACGAGCCCTGATACTCGACGTTGTACGCGATCGTCGCACTCGAACCGCTTCCGCTCGGGGCACCGTACGTGACGTCCACGCCTAGGCCGCCGAAATTCCCGATCGACGCGCTCAGATCGGCGTTGGTCTGAATCGTTTGCGGAGGTCCGAGTTGACCGGCAGCAAACGTGTCGCTTTCCGCGTACGTTCCGTCGCTCTGCACGGTCCGCGCAACGGTCGTGCCGTCCGGCTCGGCTTCCGAGAATTTTTGCGCCGCCGTATTCGAGAACGTCGCACCGTTCGTGTCGGGCAATTCGTCGAAGATGCCCGCACCGTTGCCGTATACGACGGTATCGTCGACGCCGTTGGTATCGCTCGAGCTATAGCCGACGCCGAGATACTGTTGGAGCGAACCGTCGGGAACGAAGTGCGTGTACGCATCGCTCGTGGTCGTGACGGTTTGGAGCGGAGCAGCGTCCGCCTCGACAACGTTGTTGTCGGTCAGTCCCGTGACGTCGTTGAACGTCGCGTCGATCGAGGCGATCTTCAGCGTATCGGTGACGGCCGTGGTGGTCGTCGTCGGCGCTGCGATCGCGGAAGGCGCGGGTTGGGGTCGCGAGATCGTGTGCGTGAGCGTGCCGGCCAGCGTCAGCGTATCGCCGACCGTCGCCGGATGCGTCGAGAGCACGACGACGTTGATGTTCTGACCGATCCCCGTCTTCGAGTCGACCACCTTGATGATGCCCGATGCGTTTGCGAGACCCGCGGTCACCGTGTCGCCCGACGCGGTGCCGATCGTCGCGGTCGAGAACGTGATGGTGAGCGGTCCCGGCGTGACGGGAGCGCCGCCGGATGCGGTCTCTTTCGCGGTCAGCGTGTACTCCGCGGCGGCGTTCAGCGTGTACACGCCACTCGACGAGGGCGTCCCAAAACCTGAGACGACGAACGTCGGCGGCGTACTCGAGTTACCGCCACACGCAGAAACGGCCACGCCAAAGAGCGCAGCAAAAAACAAAAGATAGACCCGACGGTGCATAGACCCCTCCGATGAGTCGCAAGTATGTTCCGCCGATGGCAGCGGACCCTTCCGAGTTCAATCGTGTTCGGAATCACAAACGCGAGAGACCGCGGCCGCCTGAGCGGTCGCGGTCTCTATATGCGTTTCCTACGACGCTCGCTTGCTAGTGGTCGTGCGGGTGACTCGGAGCGTGCGACGCAGCATGCGAGTAATGCGCCGCGCTCGGTGCGTGGTACGCGTTCGACGCGTGGTATGCGGTCGACGCGTGATACGTCGATTGCGGTGAGCGATACTCGCTTTGCGGTGCGCGGTACTCGCTTTCCGGTGCGTGATAGTCGCTCTGCGGTGCGCGATACGCGCTCGGAGCGCGATCCTCGCTCTGCATGCGATCTTCGCCTTGCGGACGATCGTACGCGCCTTCATGCGTCGCACCGGATTGCGCGAATGCCGCGCGATCCTCGGAGGTCGGACGCTGGAAATCCACCGGACGATTTTCGCGACTCAGCGGCGATGCGAAGGCCGCGTTTTCCGGCGCGCCGTGATTCACGTTCGCCAAGAAGCTGCGATTCTGCGCGGCGATCTGCACGTGCTCGCGCTGCTCCGTGGTCGCAGGGATGTGATCTTCCGTGCGATACGCCGCTTCTTCCGCCGTCGGTTGGCGATCGATACCGCCGGGGCCGTTGAAGCTCGTGCGATTGATCGTCGTGTTGTCGTAGTTGTTCACGACGGTCTTGTTCACGTAGACGTTCGTGATCGTCGTGTTGTTCACGTTGGTTACGGCCGTGTTGTAGCGGAAGTGATTGCCGTACCAGCCGCCGCCGACGTAGCCGACGCCGCCGTAGCCGAAGCCGTAGTTGATGCCGCCGTAGAAGCCGACGTGCGGGCCCCAATATCCGGCGTGCCACGCGTAGCCACCGCCACCGTAGCCCCAGTAGCCGGGCGTCCAGAGATAACCGGGCTGCGGCGCGGCAACCCACGTTCCGGGAACCCAATAGTACCCGTACGGGCCGTATGCCCAATAACCGGGGGTCCAGATCGTATCCGCGACGACGGCCGGAGGCTGAACGTACACGGGGATCGGGGGCGGCGCGATATTGACCGAAACGCCGATGCCGACGAAAATGCCGGCGAACGACGCCGTGGGGACGACCATTAGGGACAATGCGAGCGCGATCGCTCCGCAGATTTTATAAAGACGTGTCATGGCGAGACCTCCTCGAGCGACTAACGTACCATCGTCAAACGAGCGGCGCATCGTTAATCTCCCCAATCTCATGACAGTCTCATAAAAGCATGAATTATCGGACGCGCGGGTAAGGCCCGAATATCCGGCGCTCGTCGTCAAGGAGTTCACCATGCTATTCGAGACCGTCACGTACAGCCACGTTCGGGCTACGTTCGCTTTCGCGTTCGCTCTCGCCACGAGTGCGATCGCTATTCCAGCCGCAGCTGCTACGGGCGGCTACAGCCCGACGCAAGCCGCGGCGGGCGCGACCGTCTTCGCCGCGAACTGCGCGACCTGTCACGCAGCGAACCTCTCCGGCGGATCGGGTCCGGCATTGACCGGCGCTTCGTTCCACGCGTCGCTGCAATCGAACTATAAGACGGCAGCACAACTCTACGACTTCATTCGCAAGCAGATGCCGCTCAGCGCTCCGGGCAGCCTCAGCGCGAGCAACTATCTCGCGGTCACGGCCTACGTGATCAAATCGAACGGTTTCGAAGCGACGAAGAATGCGTTGACCGCGGCCTCGGCCCCATCGATCAAGCTCGCCGGCGTTACGATGAACGAGAACGGCTCGAGTGCGTCGTCCGGCCAAGCCGACGAGATCGTGCGCGCGGCACCGCCCACGACGGTCAGCTTCGGCCCGATGCCTGCGGGAGCGGACGTGAACGTCACCGATGCGATGCTCGCCGGAGCGGCGAGCGATCCGAACGATTGGCTTCTCGGCGGCAAGACCTATGCCAACGACCGCTACTCGACGCTCGATAAGATCGACACCACGAACATCGCGACGTTGACGCCGGTCGCGATCGTGCAGACCGGCATGACCGCGAGTTTCGAAACGACACCCGTGGTCGTCGACGGGGTGATGTACGTCTCGACGCCCGTGGTCGGACACCAGATGAAGATCATGGCGCTCGACGCAACGACGGGAGCGCGCATTTGGGAGACCACGTGGAATCTCGGTGCCTTCAAGATCTGCTGCGGCCCCGTCAATCGCGGGGTCGCGGTCGCGTACGGCAACGTGTACTTCGTGACGCTCGACGATAAACTCGTGGCACTCGATGCGATGACGGGCAAACCTGTTTTCACGTCGACGGTCGCGAATGCGAGCGTCGGCTATTCGGAGACGATGACGCCGCAAGTCTACAAGCATCAGGTGATCGTCGGAAGCGCGGGCGGCGAGTGGGCGATCCGCGGATTCGTCGCGTCGTACGATGCGATGACCGGCAAGCAAATCTGGCGCTGGAATTCGACGGATCCCAACACGTTTGCCGGCGCGTCGTACAAGAGCGGCGGCGGCATGGTGTGGACGACGCCGGCCATCGACCCCGCGAATAACCTCGTGGTGTTCAGCACGGGTAATCCGAATCCGGACCTCTACGGTGCGAATCGGAAGGGCGACAACCTCTACACGGATTCGATCGTCGGCCTCGACCTCGAGACCGGCAAACTCCGTTGGGCGTATCAAGAAGTGAAACACGACGTGTGGGATTACGATGCGGTGAGTCCGGTCGTGTTCTTCGACGTGCATCAGGACGGAAAGACGATCCCGGCGGCGGGCGAGGCCGGAAAGGTCGGCTGGTTCTTCATCGTCGATCGTAAGACGGGCGCGCTCATTCGCAAGTCCGATCCCTACGTCGCGGTCTCGAAGAACGTGTTCTCACAGCCGACGAAAGCGGGCGTCGACATGCTGCCCGGCGCGAACGGCGGCGCGGAATGGTCGCCTCCGGCATACTCGCCCGGCACGCACGACGTGTACGTGCTCGCGATGGATCAGTTGATGACGTTCACAACGCAACCCGCGTCCGAAACGAAGGGCGCGTTACGCTTGGGCAGCGCGTTCACGAACGTCAAGCCGCACGGCGTGCAAGACGGGCGCCTCGTCGCGATCGATACGGAGACCGGAAAGATCGCGTGGACGAAGATGACGGCCCAGCCGTTGATCGGCGGCGCGCTCGCAACCGCGGGGAATCTCGTCTTCATGGGCGAGGGCGATGGCGACTTCGACGCCTTCGATGCGAAGACGGGCGACGAACTCTGGCACTACAACCTCGGCGCGGGCGTGAACGCGCCGCCCGTCACCTACGAGGTGAAGGGCGAACAATACATCGCGGTCGCAGCCGGTGGCAACTTCCAACTCACGTATCCGCTCGGGGACGCAATCGCGATCTTCAAGCTCTCGAAATAAGAGCTAACCGAGTCGGGCGTTTAGTGATCGGCGCGCGTCGAGTTATCGATGCGCGCCATTCGCGTGACCGTCTCCGCGTGAAACCGTCCGGTCGCATCGATACCGCCCGTCACCACGACGAGCTTGCCGACGAAGAGCGGCGAGGAGTACCGGCCGGAGGCGATCGCATCCGACGCATCGACGACGAGCGCGCGCCCGGAGCGCAAGCGTAGCACGAATCCCCCCGGCTCGAGTCGCGCGATCTCACCGAACGCATCGTGCGCGAACGCCGACGCCGGCAGCGGCGTCGGCGGTGCCGCGCGGCGAATCGACGGCGCGTACCGCACGGATTGCGCGCTCGCCGTTCCGACCCCGAAGGTCGCGAGGGCGAGCGCGAGGGGTAGGAGGTTACGAACCGCACGATTCATGGCGTTCCTCACGGGGCGATTCCGAAAACGGCGACTCCGCCATCGGTCGGCACGTACACGTGGCCGTTGGCGACGGTCGGCGAGACGAGCGCCCCACCGATATACGACGCACCCGATGCGACCGTCCAGGATCCGGCCGCGCCGCTGAAGAGCGCCGTACCCATACTGAACGGATTGAACGCGTAGAGCGTTAGCGTTCCACCGCTATCGCCGACGGTCTTCATCGCCCACACGACCGCCGTTCCGGCCGTCGTCCCGTTCGAGGATACGACGGGTTGAGAGCCCGTGTCGCGGCATTCGAGGCAGCCGGGATACCCGGAAGAGAGCACGTTCAGCGAAAGTGGATTCGTGGAGAGCGTGTAGGTGCTGATCGGCGCTCCGGATCCGTAGATCACGTAGTTGACCCCGTTCGCATCCTGGAACGTGGCCGGGCCGCCCCACATGCCGCCCGCCGTATCCGTGTGCCACAGCGCGCCCGCATCACCCGGCTGGAAGCCGCCGAGATTATCCCGGTTGAGCAGATACTTCTGGCAGCCTTGCGTCCCGCCGTTGGCACTGCCGGCGCCACACTTGCCGCCGAGGAGAACGACGCGTGGATACGTTCCCGCGAGGGTCGGTAAGACCACGACGCCGCCCGACCCGAGGTCCGCATCGGCGTTCGAATCCGCGAGTTCACCATACGGCGTGAAGACGCTCGCCTTCGTGATATCGAGGTTGCCGGGCAGCTTGAGCGCGGACATCGCGAACGACGACGTTCCGTCGTACACGCCGTTGCCCGTGGTGAAGTAAATGTTCCCGAGCGGGTCGGCCGCGGGGCCGAAGCCGCTCGCCCAGATCGTTCCGAGATACTGATCTTTGCCGGCGGCGTTCGTCGTGTCGATCGCGTTGCCGCTCATCGCGAGCGTCGTGTTCGAATACGCGAGGATCCAGCCGTGCGTCGAGCCGCCGTTGAAATCGCAGTGCGAGCTGAGCGGAACGTAGATGTTGCCGTTCGCTTCGAGAAGCGCGCCACGTTGATTGTTGAACTCCGCGCTCGTGCTCGCCGTTCCGCCACTCGCCAGCGCGACGGTCGCCGTCACCTCGACCGGCGAGACCGCATCCGCGCCGGAGCCGAGCGCCAGCGCGTGGAGACGCATGTGGAAGACGCCGTTCTCCTTCGTCGGCACGACGACGAAGAGACGATCGAGACTACGATCGATGACGGGCGTGCCCGTGATACCGACGTTGGGATTGATGTCGCCGCAGCCCGTATCGGTCCACATCTGCTGCGTGATGCCGGCCGACGGGTTCGTGAAGTTGTGCTCCCAGACCACGCTCTTCGTCGTTTCGTCGAACGCATAGACCTGATCGGTCGACGTTGCAATGATGACGAGATTGTGCACCTTTCCGTCCGATGCCGTTTCGTTCTGCACGTACAAGGGCTGCGCGTAGACCTTGCCCATCGCGGGCATACCGCTCGGAGCGACGAGCGTCTCTTGGAGCTTGAAGCTCGAGGACGCGACGTTCGCGGCCGTCAGAATCGGCTCGTGCGAGTACCAACCCGTGCGCCCCGCGTCGTGGTGGAACGTATCGTTGTCACCGGCGCCCGCAGTCGAGGCCGAATTGACCGTCACCGCAAGCGTCACCGAATTCGATGCGGAGTCCGCGATCGTGAGCGTACACGATCCCGGAGCGACCGGCGCGACGGTCACGCCGTTTTGCGTGGAGTTGATCGTAGCCGTCGCCGTGCCCGTGCAACCGCTGACCGAATACGGAGGCGTTCCACCGGAGATCGTCGCGTTTTGCGATGGCGCCGAGGCCGTCGCGAAACTGAGCGAATTCGGTGACACGTTCATCGCCACCGCGGCAGCGCCGACGTTGACCGAAATCGACACGGACAATCCCGTCGCGTCCGCAACCGTGAACGCGCAGCTTCCCGTGGCGCCCGGCGCGATCGTGATCGTGCTTCCCGAAACCGTTCCCGTGGCGTACGAGCCGCAGCCCGTGATCGAATACGGTGCCGTGCCGCCGGAAACCGTGACTTTCTGCGCTGCCGACGTCGGCGTCGCGAACGTGACGGTCGACGCGCTGACCGCAAGCGGTGCCGCGGTGCCGACGTTGATCTTCGCCATCATGCCGGCGTCCTCGTGCGAGAGGATGTGGCAGTGCAGCAAGAACGTGCCGATGATCGAGGGATCCGTGAAGTCCATGAGCAGCGTGACCGAACCCGGTCCGCTCGCGGACGCGGCCGGGACGTTGACGTTGTCCATCACGTACTCTTGCGTCTGCGTCACGCCGTTGATCGCAACGAGGGCGAAGTGAATTTGATGGATGTGGAACGTGTGGACTTGCGATGATGTGTTGATGATCGTCCACTGCTCGACCGTACCGCTCTGTGCGTAGAATTGCGGCGGCCCGCTCGGGTCGTAGGTTTGGCCGTTGATCGTGTTCTGATCGCTGTAGTAGAGCGTTTGCGTGCGCGAGTACGGCACCGTCGTAAAGCTCGGTCGCACGCCCCCGCCCACGCTGGAACGGCGCACGCTCGAGGTCGACGCGACGCGCGTTGCGCGGCTCGGGAAGCGATACTGCGGCACGATCTTGTGCGGCGCACGACGGAGCTGCGTCGTCTGCGTGGGGGACGTCGCGGGATTCAGCACGGCGAGCACGGTCGCGGGCATCGCCGGGCCTGCCGAACCGGCATCGAAGCAAAGCGTGCGCAGATACGACGTGGTTCCGGCGGGTGGTCCCGTCACGATGAACTCGATGCGGCTCGCGGGCGGCACGACGTAGTCGTTCACCGTCAGCGACGACGGGGTGTTGACGCCGCTCGAGAGCGGGACGCCGTCGAGCGCGACGAGCTGCATTTGCGCGTTATCAACCTGTACGTCGAGATACGTATCCGAACCGGCATTCACGAGCCGCCAGAACTGCTGTTGACCCGGCTTGATTCCGATCGCGGGAACCGTCGCACCGTTGACGGTCCAATTCTTTGCAGGCGCCTCGGTACCGACGCAGTGCCCGTCGCTCGCGCTGAGCGCGTGCATGCTCGCGGTACGCTTGTACCGCGGATTGATCGTGACGTACGGATTACGACTCGTGCGCGAATCGCTCGTGCGCACGGCGACGTTCGAGCCCATCGACATCGTTCCGTACGCGCCGCCGAGGCTCGCACCGCGTTTGCCGTGTTGCATCGCCCAACCCATCGCGTAGATTTGCTTACGATCCGCAGCCGGCAGCGCTTGCCCCGCGAGCGGCGTATCGCGCACGATCAAAATCTGCTCGGGTAAGTTCGCCACGCTCGGAACGTACGTCGAGATTCCGTCGATCACGAGCGCGCCGGACATTCCGCTGAGGTTCTCGCGTTCGGCCTCACCGTGCGCGTGCGAATGGTACCAATACAGACCCGTTGGATGATTCGATGGAATCGGAATCACGTAGTTCAGCGTCTGCCCCGGCAGCGCGAGCATGTCGATCGAGTCGTCGGCCGGCGCGTTCGGACTCACGTGCAAGCCGTGGAAATGTAAGTTCACGTCGTTGAGATACGCCGAACCCGCGGGCATCGTCGGCAACGAATTCGTGAGCGTGACGTTCAGCGTGTCGCCCGGGAGTAGCCGCAACGTCGGCGGAACCGGCGAGCCGTTGTAGGTCAGTTGCGGATTGCCCGACGTCGCTTGGCTCGCCACGACCGTCAACGAGAGTTTACCGTTCGCGCTAAAGAGCTGAACCGGCGTCGGAAGCGGGCTCGGTGCCGTCGTCGGCGCGGGGGTCGGCGTGCCGGGGCACACCGTCTTGTAGGGATGCGTCGCGGGGAGCTGACCCTGCAAACCCCATTTGCACGCGAGATAGCCTTCGATCTCTTGCGTTTCGGCCGTCGTGAGGTACCGGTTGAAGATCAGAATCTCGCCGACGGTGCCGATGTACGGATAGTTTTGCGTATTCGTCGTGGTGAAATTGCCGCCGACCATCAACGGATAGGCGGCCGTCTCCGTCGTTCCCGGTCCCGTGTTCGTTCCGAGAACGGTACCGTCGCGGCTCAAGAACTCGGCCTTCGCGGTAACGCTTCCGCCCATGCTCCAGACCGTAGGCCCCGTGTAGGTCGGGGTTTCCGCAATGCGCCCCGCGTTCACATTGTTGAAATCGAAGTGCGTCTGGCCCGATTCCCACGGCCGGAACTCCCAACGAGGATCGCCGCCAAACGGCGGAATGCCCGAGGACATGACGGATTCGCTCGTGTTCACCGTGGAGGCGTTCGTAACGACGAATGCCGTCGACGCATTCTCGACGAGGTGTGAGAACGAGGCGTTCGTGCTCGAGAGGTACTGAGCGCCGGAGAACGAGAGCGCTCCGAGCCCGTCGATCGTCTGACCCGTCGCGGGCATCGACGCCGTCGTCGCTTGAACGAGCGTGTTTGCGTTGCCGCTCTTATCTTTCCACGAGCTCACGTTGCCGGCCGTCTGCGCGATCGTCGTCGCGTCGCTCGCGTCGTACCACGCGGCGAGATTGGCGATTTGCGTCGGAACGAATCCGCCGACCGGAGCGGCCGTCGGTGTCGGCGTCGGCGGCGCCGTCGGGACCGGCGTCGGGACGGGCGTCGGAACCGGAGTCGGAGCGGGTGTCGGAGCCGGAGTCGGAGCGGGTGTCGGGGCCGAGCCGGTCAACTGCGTGACGGTCAGATTCTCGATCTGATGATATTGGGCCGCCCAGCCCGTCGATGCCGCAAACCCGAGATAGACTTTCGCGGGTAACGCCGGCTGACCGTTCAGGCCGGAGATCGTGGCTGCCGAGTACGCCGTGCGATAGCCGTTGCCGTCGTGCGGATCGATTTCGACGGTGAGCGCGCCTGCGGCGGTCAGGGTCACGCGCATCGTCGGCGGTTGCGCCGGACGAACCGTCACGGTCGGCGAGTCGAGCATGAACGGCAGCGATTGCGCCACGCCCGTCGTTCCCGTGTAGCCGCCTAAGTATTGATTGTTCGTCGAATACGCACCGCGGACCGCAACGGTCTCCTGAACGCGGCCGGGAAATCCATTGCCCGCCGTCCCGTTTCCATCGGACGAGCTGAAATTGCCGTACTCGTCGAACCCGACGCCGACATAGCCGCCGGCCACGGCAACGTACCCGAGGTAGCCGCCGTATTTCGGCGTCGTCGGCTTCGGAAACGGGAGGGACGCGTCCGCGAGAAACATCGCGAGGCCGTCGCCATCGCCATTGACTTTCCCAAAGGTCGCGTCGGAAAAAACGACTTGAAATCCCGCCGCGGTACTCAGCGCCGTATTCGAAATGACGGCGCCGAATTGCGTGCTCGTATCGTTCGTGACTTGCAGCGCGCCGCTTCCCGCGGGATCGACGGCCGCGGCCTTGCCGCACGCCGGAATCGACGTCGTCGGCGTCGTGGAGCCGCCGGCGGTCAGACACGCGCCGCCGAACGAGCTCCAGAGGCTCGGCGTCGTGGCTGCCCCGGTAAACGATTCGGTGAGGAGCGTCGGCCCCGTCGCGACGACCTGCGTCTTGACGACGCTACGTCGAACGGTGGCTGCCGAACCGAACCCGGCAAACGCAACGGCGAGAATAACAGAAAAAACACCGATGCGTACGGACGCCGAGTGAGGCATGATTCCCGGTTCTCTCCGTCCGAACGGATACCGCTGCAAAAAGACCTGCCTTACCCGAAGAGCATGGCTAAGCCGGGACCTTTAGACTACGCGCTTTCGGGAACGTTTTCGACGGAGCGCGACGCACTCGCAAACGCACGCGCGCTCTGCGTGACGCGGGAGCGCTCGATAAGCGCGTACGCGGCGCCGGCCACGAAGAAGCCAACGAAGAACCCGATATCGGCGCCGCCGAGGAACTTCGCGACCGGGCCCGTGTAAATTTCCGTGGCCGAAAAGAGCCCGATCGTGAGCGCCGTGACGATCGCAAACACGGCTGCACCGGTGCCCCACGCGCGAAGCGGGCGCGTCCCGCGATACACGAACCAATCCGCGAGGACGATGCCCGCCCACGGCGCGATCCAATATAAGAGCAGCACCAAATAATTCGAGAAGAGTTCCGCGAATTTTCCCGCGCCGGCAACGGCGAGCGCGAAACCGCAGAGCGACGTCACGATCGCGGAGACGTGGCGCGGAATGCGTACGCCCGTGGAGATCAGACTATAGGCGGCCGTATTGTCGTTGATCGAATTGATCGCCACGGCGCTGATCGCGATCGCGACGAGCGCGACCGGTCCGAACGGCCCCGTGAGCTTTCCGATGCCGTCGATCACACCGGCAGGCGAGAGATCGTGAAGCCGGCTCGCCGTGAGCAGCCCGCACAATTCGAGCAGCGCGCCCGAGGACACGAGCCCACCGAATGCGAGTGCGAAGATCGTGGCGGGCTTCGTCGCCGGCGGCACGTAGCGCGTGTAATCGGACGAATACGGAGCGAATCCGATATTGAATCCGGCGATCATCGAGACGCCGAGTAAGAACGTCGCGGGCGTGACGGCCGAACGCGCGGGCGCGAGCGAACCGCCCTTGAGAATCGCGACGATTCCCGTGATCGCAAAGACGACGACGAGAACGAGGCACACGTATTTCGCGAGCACCTGCACCACGTGATGGCCGTAGATACTCGCCGTCAGTTGGATCGCGACGAGCAGCGTCAGACCGACCCAAAACGGCAGACCCACGCCGAAACGGGCGGCGAGCGCCACGAGCGCGAGGACCGAGGGGACGTTGTTGACCGCGTCCCAACCCACGGCGGAAATCCAGTTGATCGTGGCCGGGATACGCGTTCCGACGCGGCCGAACGCGAAGCGCGAGATCTCGATCTGCGTGAGGCCCGTGCGTGGCCCGATCGTGGCATTCAAGCCGACGGGGAGGCCGCCGAGCACGTTCCCGATCGCGAGCGCGAGGAACCCCATCTTGAAATCGAGGCCGATCCCGATGAGGAGCGCGCCGAGCACCCACGTGACCGGCGCGAGGTTCGTGCAGAAGTGACTCCAGAAGATTTTTTCGAGCGACATCGTCTGCCGCGCCGGCGGGACGCGGTCGGCGACGATCGACGCGTCGAAATCCTCGAATGCGAGGTTCACGTTGCCGGTGCGATCGTATACGTCTCGTCGTAGCGAGAACGCAGATAGTCGCCGTACGTAATCGGAGGATACGTCGGCTCTTTGCCCGGCTCGAGACACGAGGGCAAACACTCGACGAGCGCGTCCGCGTTCGGGTCGCCGAAATACGCGATCGAGAAACGTTCGTTGCCCGCGCGATTGACGACGCGATGCGGCGTCGAAACGTAGACGTCGTTGCTCCAACGCATCAGACAATCGCCGATGTTGCAGACGAAGGCGCCTGCGATCGGCGGCACGGCGATCCACGAACCGTCGCGCGCGCGCACTTCGAGACCGCCGGTCCCATCTTGCGCCAAGAGCGTGAGATTTCCGTAGTCCGTGTGCGCCCCCGCGCCGTATTGCGAACCGTCGAAGGTTCCCGGATGCGGCGGATAGCGAAGCAATCGCAGGATGCCGACCGCGCGCGAGAAGCGTGCATCGAAATACGTTTCGTCCGCGCCGAGATCGAACGCGAGCGCGCGATGTAAGCGCACGACGAGCTCGAGGTTGGCCGCATGATACGCTTTGAGCGTCGTGACGAACGCGGTCGAATCCGGCCATTGATTGACGGCTGCAAACGGTTTACCGGCAACGACGTCCGGATCGTCCGCAGAGAGATCGGGACCGGCGTTGAAGCACTCCTTGACGTCGGGTGCCTTCGTCGGGTCGAGGGTCTCCTCGCCGATCCGCACGTAGCCGCGATAGTCCTTCGAATTCCGAACGGAGATGCGTTCCTTATCGGCAGCCGGTAACGCGAAGAACCAGCGTGCCTCGGCAAACGCGGCGTCGATCAGCTCGCTCGGGATCCCATGCTCGACGATCGAGAAGAATCCGATCCCGCGCGCGGCGGCGCCGAGTTCCTTGGCGACGCGCTCGAACGCGCCGCGGTCGCCCGAGCGAAACCCCGAGAGATCGATGACGGGAATCGCACCCAGCGCGGTATCGGTGGCCTGCATGGGCGCATCGTTCGCGCCGAAGCGCGGGCGCGCGTTCGACTAATGGCGCACGCTCGGCAGCTCGAGCGGGACAGCACGTTTCGAGCGTTCGAGCACCCACGCCGCGAGTTGCACGCGCGATGCGACGCCCACTTTGCGAAAGATCGTCGCCAAATGCTTCTCGACCGTCTTCGGACTGCAATCGAGCCGCTCGCCGATCGTCCGATTCGTCGCCCCACTCGCGACGAGCGACGCGATCTCACGCTCGCGCGTGGTGAGCTCGCTCGTCACGTTGCCGGGAGCCGGGATCGGAAGCGCCGCCACGGATTGGGGCGCTGCGGGCGACCCGAGCCGCTCCACGTCGGCGACGGCGCCGCAGCGACGGTACGCCTCGATCGCATCGTCGATCGCGCCCGCGATCTCGAGTGCCTGGGCTTGCAAGAGCGGATGGCCGAGGCGCCCGAACCCACGCGCCGCCTCGCTCGCGTGGCGCGCCGCTTCGCCGCGCCGACCTTCGCGCTGCGCGACGATCGCATCGAACAGCGAGAGGCCGGGTGCCTCGACGACGTCGACCGATGCGGCTGCCGCGCGCTCGAGATGAGCTCGCGCGATCGAAAAGTCGCTCGGATCTCCATAGCGCGCCACGGCGAAAATCGTATTGTAGAGTCCGCGCGGACGCTCCAACTGCACGATCGCGCGGTGCAAGAGCGCTCGCGCTTCGCCCGACTCTCCGCGACGCACGAGCAAGGGCGCAAAGCCCGCCGCGCACAGCGGTTCTGCAAACGGTTCGAGCGCCGCCGTATCCACGCAGCGCGCCAACATCAGGTCGTCGCCAAGGTGCGGCGCGGCGAGCGATCCCCACGCGGCCGCGTGTGCGCGCGCGATCTTTCCGTCGGTCGCGAGTTCGTAGACGGCTTCGACGCAGCGGCGAACGCTCGCGAGATCGCCGACGGCGAGATAGGCCATCGCGGCCATCCCGTTCGTCGCCGACTCCGCCATACGGTCGTGACGTAACCGTGAGATCTCGAGACCGCGTGCGAAGGTCGCGAGCGCGCGCTCGTGCATACCGAGAATCGAAAAATACATGCCACCGTTGTAGTGAACGAGTGGAACGTCCGGCTCGCCCTCGATCGCACGCGCCGCTGCGAGCCATGCGTCGAACGCGCGCGCGTACGTCGCGACGTCGCCCTCGATATAGGCGACCATCGCCCGCGCGTTCGCAAGCGCGTATGCGAGCTCCGGCCGCTCCGCGGCGACGGCCTCATCGACGAGTGCGAGATGTTGGATCGCCTCCGACGACCGATAGACGTTCGCATTGAGCTGCGCGAGACCGACGCGCAGACGCGTCGCCGCGGCGCGTTCGTCCGCGGGCAGGTGCGCGAGCATCGCTTCGAGCGCGACGCGCGCGCTCGGGTCGCCGTTCCGATACGCTTGAATGGCGGCGCTGACGCGCATCTGCGCCTCGCGTTCGCGGGCATCCGTATTCGCGAGAAGCTCGGCCGCCGCAACGTAGTCGTCGAATGCCGCCGCGTTCGATCCCGCCGCGATGTGCGCGCGCGCACGCCGATCGTACACGCGGACGCGCGGCTCGACGGGTCCATACTGAACCGCGTCGAGCGCCGCGAGCGCGCGGTCGAATTGCGCGATCGCATCCTCATACGCATAGGCCCGAACGGCGGTCGCGCCCGCATCCTCCGCGTACTGCGCCGCCGCGCTGAAATCGCGGGCGAACCATGCATGATAGGCCAAACGCTCGACCGGCGTCTTCGAGTTACCGCGATACGCCGCGAGCGCGGAGGCGTGCAACGCGACCGCGCGCACCGACGGAATCGATGCGTACAGCGCTTCGCGCGTGAGCGCGTGGCGGAAGGCGTAGTAGTCGGGTCCACGCTCCTCGAGCATCTGGAGGTCGCTCGCAGCGAGCAATGCGTCGAGCGCGTGCGCGCGCGAAGCGCCGCTCGTCGCGGCCAGCGTCGCAAGGTCGAAGTCGACGCCGAGAACCGCCGCCGCTTCGACGATCGCACGCGAACGTTCGTCGAGCGTCGATGCTCGCTCGAGCAACGCCGCACCGAGCGACGCGGGCACCGACGGCTGACCGCGTTCCAGCGTCGTCTTCAGCAACTCTTCGATGTAGAACGGGTTGCCTTCGGCGATGCGCAGGATGCGAGCTCGGCCGGTAGCCGCGAGTTCGCGGCCGGCGAGCGCGTCTTCGACGAACGCCGCGCAGTCGTCCGGGCCAAGTGGCTCGAGTTCGAGGCGATCGACGAGATCGTTTGCCGCAAGCCGCGCCAACCGTGGTGACGACGAGGCATCCAAACGTGCCGAGAGGACGAGAAACAGTCGAACCTTACGGATGCGATTGGTCAAGTACTCGAGTAATTCGAGCGTCGCCGCGTCTGCCCAGTGAAGATCCTCGATCACGGCGACGAGCGTCTGACGCTCGGCGAAACGCAGCAGACCGTCGCAGAGAATATCGAGTTGCTCGCGTTGGTTCGCTGCCCGTAACGAGCGCGCGGCCGCCTCGGGATCGATATCGCTCAGGATCTCGAGGATCGGCGCGTACGGCCGCCGCGCGATTGCCAAGCACGAGCTTTCCGCAACGCGAACGCGACGATGGAAGAGTGCGGCGCGCATCTCTCGCAAGAGTCGGGACTTCCCGATGCCGGGCGGCCCCGTGACGAGGACCGCGCGAGCGCGCAAGCGAGCGGCTTCGAGGTGCCGCGCGAGCAGAAACGCGAGGTCGTCCGTTCGTCCGACGAAGCGCCGGCCGAGTGTCGATCGAGCGATCACGAGAGAACCAACTGCGTACCGAAGATGACGCGCCCCACAACAAAAATGGCCCGGGTCGTTCAACCCGGGCCATTGCGTTGTCGTCGGTAGGCTAGTAGTCCTCGTCTCCGCCGCCGAGCGGTCCGAGGCCCTCGTCTTCCTCTTCCTCTTCTTCCGTCTCCGCGTCTTCATCTTCGAGGACGTAGCCCTCGTCGACGTCCTCTTCTTCGACGGCCGGCTCTTCTTCGAGGACGTCCGCATCGAGCACGTCGTCGCCGCCGATGCCGCCACCCAGGCGACCGAGGCCCGGCTCGCCATCGAGTTCCGGCGATGCCGGCATCACGCTGCGCGGCGATGCTTGCGCGGCCGCGACTTCTTCGTCGCTCGCTTCGGCTTCTTCGTCCTCTTCGGCTTCCTCGCCATCGGCAACGCCTTCGATATCGTCGCCGAGCGCGGG
>Ga0209611_10006218_pt1 | contig 19668 bp, 13 predicted proteins | sample S1TSphgellanicum_3_FD_187693 | JGI IMG/M metagenome (GOLD analysis project Ga0209611, IMG submission 187693) | Host-associated microbial communities from peat moss isolated from Minnesota, USA - S1T2_Fc - Sphagnum magellanicum MG (SPAdes) (version 2) | ecosystem: Host-associated > Plants > Peat... | reverse complement strand
GATTTTCTTTTTGGGGGTGTTGTGTGGGTTTTGACTTACATTTTTTTCCCTCCCTTTTTGGGCATCATATTAGATCATTCTTTTTTTGTTTCTCAAACTCCTTCCCAACATAGGTTTTATCTAGATCATTATTTTAAATCTTGAAACTAAATCCATTATGCAAGCAAAGGTGAAGACAATTGGTAACTTTTAGTTATAATTGATAGCATTGAGAGTTGAACTAAAGGAGAAATAGCAAGACCAATATGTGGGCAAAGCAATATGAAAAGAGGGCAAAATAGAAATAATTGGTGGAAATTGGAAATCTAAGAGCTTCTTGCTTTAGGCTAGTTCACCATTGTAAAACAAGTATCCTATAATTTGGTGGAATATTATATTTCTTTATTTTTGCAATAAAAAGATAGTAGAAAATGTTGTAAAAGTCTCATGCTTTAGAAGTTTAGAGTTGAAAGAACCCGCTAAAAGTTGGCATCTATATTTATTGTCAAATTTTCATGGACTATTTTCTAAAAATCATTCTTTAAAGTTTACAATCAAAAGAACTTGCCAAAAAAGCTACCTATCAAAAGTTGCCTATAATTATGAATTATCACCAAAATTTTATAATTATTTTATATTGTTGCTAAAGTGGATTTTGCAAAACAAAATATATGCTAGACCTCAAAAGGTAAATGGATGCAGGGAAGAAGGCTAAGAGAAATAAGAGTTGTCATGTTTCATCTTTTAGTGAATCACCTTAGGTTGGTTTTGAGGCCTTCGTACCAAGTACAAAGAACTCCCTACCAAAAACCACCATTAGATTTGAAGACCAAGTGAGAGTCAAACAAACAAATATATTTGGATTGGTTTTCTTGGGGAAGGTGGAAATTGCTTTGCCAACAACACAAGAAAAAACAAAGGGGAAAAGAAGATAAAAAGATATCATGTGCAAGGGTGTAAAAATAATTTCACATTGTATGGCATTATTCTTTGAAAGCAAAAGTGGGTCAATTATTATTTTTAGATTTATAGTTTATACACTCAACCTTTTAGATTTTTTTGGAAATAACACTTTATTTAAAGCTAGAATAAACTTAAAGGAGCTTTGGGAAATAGTACTACTCTAATTATTTCCTTTTTAAAAAAAATTCATCTTCTATTTAACTTTGTTTTTTTGAGGAGATGGTGGGGGAGAACCCACACTTTTTCTTTCCTTTTTTTCCCATTACAAAAGGATTAAATACATGTGTATTGGAAAATTGAAAATTTTCTTTGTTTGAATTTTCTTTTCCAAATAAAAGATTTGGTCATTTGCCTTTTTTCCATCTACACATAGATGTAATTTACAATGCAAAAGTATTTTTCACTTTCTTTCCACATAAAGGATTTTATGTGCCCTTTTTACTTGTTTGAAGGCAATTTGCAATGAAGGAAATATTCCATTTTCTGGCCAACTAAAAGGGCAGCAGGAAGAGTTTTTAATGTTGTTATGGTCAACATACTCTCTTTCATGTGAGAGAGCACATGGACTTGTGGGAGACTTGACGGAATTTGTTGGGCAACCTGAATAAAATTTCCAAACCTGCCCAAACATTTCAACCACCTTGGAAACATTTCCTCAGGTTTTCTGCAAATTGCCTTAAATTTTTGGCTAGCTTAGAAAACTTTTGAACAGTTTTTCCATGTTGCTTGAGATTTTGGGCAGCAATGAAACCTCTTTTTAATAATCTGCCCAAAATTATCGATTGGAATTTTTAAAATTTTCAAACTGCCTAATTGCTTTTTTTCTTTTGGGATCATTAGGATTTTTCTAGAGTGCCCAACATTTTTGGGAGTAGAATTGAAAATTTTTAAGCTTTCTAATATGCCCAACATTATTGGGCAGAAAATTTCCAAAACTGCCCGAAATGTTTTGAGCACGTTGGAAATTTTTTATTAGAAATTTTTTCGAGCATCAAGATTTTTCGAGAGTGCCCAAATTTTGGGCAGAAGTGAAATTCTTTCAATCCATATAATCTGCCCGAAATGATCAGGCTGCATAAAATTCCCATTATTGCCAAAACAAATTTGAGCATCCAAGAAAAAAATTCTCGGGAAATTTTTGCAAAGTGCCCAATTGTTTTTGGCAACACGAGGAAAAAAGAAATTTGTAAGTTTCACTAAGTTGCCCAAACATTTTACATAGTTTGGACATCCCCTCAATTTAAATGGTTCAACATAGAGCTAAATTAAGCCCATCAAATTATATCATCTATCCCCTTGTGTTATTCACACAAGGGTTAATTTACTCCAAGTTCTATAATTGGTCATTTTAACCCCCAAATCAAGAGGGAGTTAAATGGAATAAAAATATTTGTAGTAACCCTTGGTTTGAATCTAGTTTAAAGGTTTTTGTTTTCATAAATGAGGATTTAGATGTCAGAAATGATTCAATCTTTGCTCCTACAATAGATAACTTGCTACGGCAACATGTTTTACATGGATGAATAACGCACTCTAGGATTGGAGAGTACAAGATTTCACTTTAGGTTTTCCTACATGTATGGTTTTGCTTTCACAACATCATAAGATTGCACATGTCTTTGTATGTTTTCATAGAATCAAGGCACATTTCTTAACACATTATCATCTACTTAAGTTCCTCTCTCTATTAAGCTTTCAAAAGGTATAACTACATAACAAATTACAAAGTTCATTTTTATGCTTAATTTAAAACTCAAAGTGCAAATATCTATTTTGCAGTGCATTCTACTCAACAGAAAAACATAGAAGTCCAAATGTTTCCTACCATGGAAATTCTTCATTCAACTAATGAAATAGATCCCCCATTTATTCATTCACACACCGACTCCATGCAACATCATTAAATAATCCATCCTTGTAAGCTTCCATAGTTCCAAGTGCAAAACCAATAGCCATTGCCATACTTCACACACCAAAAATTAAAGACCCAATAGTATTCCCACAAATTTCATTCACCCCAAATCAAAATCAATTGTTAATAGCTCATGTATCATTGCAACCATTAATACATCACTGTTTAAACATTTCATGATGATGAAAAAAGCTTTGTGAACTTTTTGAACAATAGTTATGATTTAAAGCAATCATGTTAAGTAAGGTCAATTCACAAATTTCATCCTAATTAGCCAAGTTAGTAAAATTTTCTTACATTGTTATGGTCACCTTTTTTTAGGTCATAAAGAATACTAATGAGGCTTTTGATGATTTTCTTGCAAAGTGGATATTATATGTGTTACAATCAAGAGACTCAAACCTATAGGTTTTTCCCAAATAGGGGTAGTCTAATGCCAAACCATCCAAGCATAGAAAATGGGCCCTTGATTTAAATAATTGGTGTTTCATTAGCATGCATGTTCATTTCCCTATAGCTAGCTAGCTCTAGAGCATAGGAATGTATTTTCAAAGCATGGTAGCACATTAGTAGCAAGGTTAATTACCATTGTCCCAAAAAAAATCAATCTATTGCTATGTAGAATATTTGGTGGGTGTAAGAATTCATTGGAAAGAATTATGGTTGGTCAATTGATCAAAATCAACAATTCCACAAGAAAGATATGAGGAGGGCAGAGGATATTTGGGACCTAGGGGTGTTCAAGGACTTTCTAACATGGTCAAAAGTGCAAGAAAAGTTCTAGTTTGAAAAGGTGAAAATTGTTAGTTATTAGAGGTTAATATGAATAGATAATGCCAAGTGAAAATAATGGATCATAGTTGAAATTTTTCAAACATGTAAAGAAGGTGAATGGATTGGGGCCTTTGGTAACAATGAGTTCATGCCTAGGTTTGTATGGAAGGTTGATTTGAGTCATGTTTTAAAGTTCTATCATGAGTACAATAGGATCAAATTCCCTGTGCACATTAGGATATCCTTAGTAAGTTTGCATGTTCAAACATTATTTTGATTAGAATGAAACCAAGATGAAGGGGAATGTGAATATTCATATTAGGTGTTTAATTGGCTTCCAAAGAACTATAAGAACAAGTTAAGCAAATATGGGTAGCACTAAGAGGGGTTATGCTATGGATCATATGGATAAATAGGAATCATAATCTCTTGAGGTACCAACATGAATGAATATCGAATTAAACATCTAATTTGGACAAGCATTTTAAAGTATGGTTAGACTAAATTAGCAAGCTATGTTCAAGTGTGTTTGTTGGCCTCCTATTGTTCAACAATATATTTTTGTTCTTCGGTAATGGGAAGCCCGCTTTGCATTTTGTGCAAGGGATCAATTGTGCATTAGACGGCATTATCACATACCTAAAGTTAGTCATAATAGATGGTAAGCTTCCTTCTCTTTAAATGTTGAAATGGGGCTTGTTCCCCATCATCTTGGTTTGGGTTTTCTATTTGTAATGAAGTGGTCCTTCATTTGTGCCTAAAAGACAAAAGTATTAGAATGGTTTTAAAACATTAATTAAAAGCCACGTGGTTCTATGCAAGGTTTGACTAATGTTTTTCAACATAGTAATCAAATACAAAAGAAGTTCCTATTGTGGCAAATCCCAAAACATAGGTTCACAGTGAGCATTATTTCCTACCTTCTTGGTGTCTTGGGTTCAAATCCTAAATGAAAATAAATAAAGATTTTGTTAAGAAAATGTTTAAGTTTTGATGGTAGAGGACATTAACTAGGCATTGCACAAAACCATATCGTGTTCCAAAATTATTCAGATATTGTTCAATATTGCCCAATAGGGAGTATTAATATCTTCCCCTCAAAGAGGTCAATTTGGCATTCAATTCATTAAACCATGAAACATATTATCAAATTACAACCACATTGTCACATGTTAATTCTTCATCCATTCACATTTTCTTGGTTTTTGATGCATGCACCTTTAGTTTAAAATGAATTAGCACCGTACTTATTATACGGGTGAAAATAGGATAAAAGGAGCCATTATGGTATGTAATCACTATTTAATTTCCATTGCAATAAGTGATTATTTAAATTAATGTTGACATTTCTAGATTAACTTTTAGAATAATATTTGTGATGCATTAAATGAACATTTGACAAAATTTGAAATGAATCTAATGAATATGGAGCCCAAAATCATGTTAAAAACAATGTAACCTATGTTTTTTTGTTATTTAAGGAACTTTTAAAAGACCTAAATTCATTTGAAAATGACATTTCTATGGGAATGTTTTTATGTACACCCTTACCTTATAATACAATGCAACATCTTTTGGGGTTATAATAATTTTAAAAATAAAATAAAAAGTCAATTTGTAAATCATGATTTTATACATATTTTATAAAATATTCCTTTATTAAGGACTATTAAGGACGTAGTCCTTGTCCTAGATTGGTTCCTATTATTTTATTTTCACCCTTCCTCTAATCAAGAATTCTAAATTTCAACAATGAAAAACACTTGGTTTAGACTCTCTACTGTGAAGATGCCTTTAATTTTGTCATCTTGTTTCAATAACATGTGCAAATCTATTATGTACAAACTTTAAGCAACATGTGAAAAGGAAAGGCATGCGTCATGCATAAATTAGATTTTCCAATTCATTCACATTCTTTCAACTAACATGTCCCTCAAATGGCAAATTAGGATCAAGATTGGAAATTGGGACAATATTTATAGAATTGATTTATAATGTGAATAAAGAAGACAAAAATAATGTATAGAAGTGGTCCAAGCTTGTGTGTAAGGTAATGGTTGAGGATTGAGGTGTTTTTGAAATAAAAGACTATTCAAAGCAAAGCCAAGGGGGACCTTATTTTGATAATGCCTCAATCTAAAGGTATTACCTCACATAAAGATTCATCATTGTATTTGTATTTTTTTAGTATTTAATTGGTTTATTTAATGCTTATTAGACAGATCTAGAAGCACATGAAATTGATGACAAAGAAGGTGCATAACTTCCCATTGGTGGTAAAAACAAACAAACACAAAAATTTATATTAGTGGCAAAGAGGTAGGTGTAAGAAATGATTGGTAGATTACTACTTGTGACTAATGTTACTAGGGGTTTTTGTATAAGAAACCAGGCAACTAAAATGAAGGGAGTTTTGTTTTTTTGGTCAAAAATTAAAAATCTAATCAACAATTTAATTTGTTTATAATGGGAGAGAAATTATGTCCATCACAAACTTCTTGGGCCATGATTTGGCAATAGTGGTTGTATTTTTTCATGGGTTTGTATTGTCTAAACATAGATATTATTTGTCTAAAACACATATGAAACATGTATAAGTAAGATGAAATATTTTCATTCACAATAAGATCTTTCATATTCCTATTCATATGTGCTCCATACATGGGTTAAATGCACAACATTTGTGTTTAAACAATACATGAACCTATGAAAAATAGATTTCATTTGACTATATATTATTGCCAAATTGTGGCTTGAGTAGTTTGTGATGTCTTGTAAAGCCCACCCCTTTTAGTGTTAAAAAAAAGGGTGAGGTTTTTGTGCATTGTGAAATGTAGGCAACTTTGCATTTAATAATTTTTTTTTGTTAAACATTGCAATGGAGGAAATCTTCCTTTTCTTACTTTAAGGCTAAAATTTTAAAAATTGACATTGTAAACATGCCATTATAGTTGGGATTGATTGTCAAGGGTAAAATGTTGCACAACCACGTGGTTGGTTGAATTTTGAACCAATCTTGTGTGCAAGTATTAAAATGGTACCAAATTGGCATTGGTAAAGGTTTTTTAGTCTTATAATTACTATTTTCAAGACATTAAGAACCTAATTTTAATTTATAGTTGTCATTGTCAAAAAATAAAATAAAATGAAATAATTGCCTACAAAACTATGGTTATTTTTTGGTTTGTTCATGAACTCCCAAGGTTCTTTGAATCTTTGAAATAATTGGAAGCAATGGTTCTTTGATTTAGATGTTTTCAAAAATCCAAAATGTACAATTAATAACAAAATCAAATGCATGCACAACATTCATTTGGACCTATTTTAGGCAAGTAAATTAAGTAAGTCCCTTACCTAAATATTATACTTATAGGTAAGTATCGTGATAAATGTGCAAGTTGATTGGTAATGTTTATGATACCTTTTAAATTATTCTACCTGTCGGTATATATTTCATTCTACCCAACTTCACCCTAATTGGCTTACATGGTTTACCCTTACTTAATTGTTTTGAGGTAGGGAAAATCAAGACATACATACAAATATAATATAGTTTATATGCATTCTTACTTGGTTATGATGGATTTGTTTGGATTATGGCTCATGACTAAATATTAAATATTTGAATTACCTTGAAGTTGTTGTTTTAGACTCTTGAATATATTTATTATGTTACCATTTGTTATTATAGGAATGCCTTCAATATGGAAAATAAATGATTGAAGGGATTTTCTTAACCTCTTTAATTTTGTCTTAACAATGTGTTTTCATGTTTGCAATGGTAATTGAGCAATTGAATTTTTTTCTCCACTTGGCAATGTACCATATTTGTACAAATGTTATACATAAGCACTTTAATTTTATCTTACCCTTTATCTCTTTATATCAATAGGTTGTATGTTAGATAATAAATATTAGCCCCTACCTTAATTACCTTGTGTAGATTGTAAAAACAAACTCTATCTTTTAGATCGAAAGAGTCAACATAAGTGTTTAATCTTGGATGGTAACTTGAATATCTATAACATACAACATGGTTATAAAAAGGCAAGTTATTTTATGTGTTTTGACCCAAGGTGGTGCTTAAAATAAATGTTTGTTTTGAATTAGAAATTGTCGAATCACATTGGAAAATATAATGTAAAGCACAAAGAAGAGGCCAGTTCATCATACTTGAAAGTCATAGGGTCCAAGTGAATGAACTTAAAAGTCTTAATGCTAAGAATGGTCTCCTTCAAAATGTTTTATCAAATATAAAACATGAGGTGCATTTAACATGGTCCTTAGTCCTTACATGCATAAAAAAGGTCATTAGGGGAATACAATGGGCCATATCTATGAAGAATAAAATAAAATATTTGATTGTAGAATATTTATGAAAGGAAATGAAGTGCGCAAGAAAAAAAAGGCTTTTAAATTCATAAAGGCATTTAGGGGTAGGCATTCCATTTTGTGAAGTGCTCACCATGACACATATTTCATATGACATGACTTCATGTATGTATGACATGAAATTTCCTACTATGTATGAGTTCTATTTTCACTTTTTGAAAGGTAAATATCCATGGTTAGGTTAGTTCCATCCTTTTCCAAATGATGTGCAAAAAATTATCAAGTGCAAGTAATTCATTAAAAAGTAGAATCTATAATTTATTTAATTGTAGATATTAATCCACTATGATAATATAGCTAAAATAATTTCAGTTAATTTGTTTTAAAAATATTTTGTTATTTGATTGTATACCTTTTTCCCTTAGGCGTTTCATAAAATACAAAAAATTCCCCTTGACAATAAATACCATGTGCCTTAGGTTCTACCAAATGCATATATCAAGAAAATTATGAAACAAAAAATTAAACATTTCTTGCACCTATTATGGGGTTATTGGCCTTTGAGATGAATTATGAATTACTAACTTTTTGGGCTTTTCATTCAAGAAGGATGGAAAACTTAGTAATCAAAAATTAGTTGCACAATAGTCACAATAATTGTAATAGATTGAAAATGATGGTGATTAGTTGTAAAAATGACAAAACATAGTTGTAAATGACAATTAATCGCATATAATCACAAATTGGATGGTTGCATAATATAGGATTTATTCTAATGTTTCGACTTGTAATCTATTGAATAAATTTAGTTGGAATTTGATTAATTTGTAAGGAAGTAGTTATAATAGAAATATGAATAGTGAACAATACCTTCCAATGTTTTTTTAATAAGCTCACGACAAAAGGGTGTGGGTGTGGGTCATGTTTGCACACTTGTACCTTTCTTTCTTTTATTAAAAAAAGCCCTAGCAAACGTTAGTATGTCCATGCATAAATGATGTTTCATGTGCATTCAATCATGAGGTTGAAAAGTTGGTTTGTAAAATAAAAGGAAAACCTAGTTGCAACTAATGAAACCTACATCACATGGGAACCATTCAATTGGGGTGTCCTCAATGGTGTTGCCATCATACTAGGTTTGCACTTTTGTTTATTGATTCCTTGCATTTGGATTGTGAAGTTTATGATCACATTGCCTGCTTCTAATGTTCACATAAGTTTCTACAACTTGAGTTATGTAAACAATTATTTGCATGATGGGTTAGAGACCCTAAAATCCATGATGGTGTCAAAGGTTTGCATGTATAATGTTTTTTAAACAACATGTGGTGTTGGATTTTTAGAGTGGTAGCCTATAAGTCCCTCAAGATGGGTACATGATTTGGTTGAATTCTTAATTGACATTGACAAGTTTTATAATGTTGATGGGGAGGGTTTTGTGATATGTAATGGTAGATGAGTTGTGATATTACTTGTTGCACTAAATGCTAACGAATCTTCTTTTATGTATGGATGTGATTTTTTTTGGTCAATGTAGAAAATTTTCATTGCATTCCATAGGATGTAGCAAAATTATTAACATGCATGTTTATGTTTGGACCTCTTTTGATAGAATATATTAAAATATACCATATTTGCTATTATTTCTTTGTGGTATGATAAAACCTTAGGGTACATTGCCAAAAAATTTTGACAATTTACCCATGTAAGATTTCTATTTGCCATAAGTAGGAATGAACTTGACATCTTGGACCACATTGAGCTTGATGTGATTGCCAATTGCTTAATGAACCTACCTTGTGTTGAATTCCTTTTGTGGATTATATTTTGTTTGATAAAAGAAAACGTGATAATCAAAGATAGTAAATGGGTAATTGCAAGCTGGGGTGGCTCATTTTTGGCATAGTAGGAATCCATTTTGACCAAATTTTAACACTAAAAAAATTATCCCACAAATATCACCCTCTCACCATCACATTTGAAGAACCAAATTTTATTTTTTTCAACTAATACAAGATAGTTAAAATTCATTTACATTATAGATTACAATGAAATGACAAGGTTGCAAAGATGATTAAAATTTATTTTTTGAAAGGACTTTTTAAAATCAAAGAATTTTGCAACCCTTGAAAGTCCATCATGTTTTTAAATTTTTTCCAGTAACACCTTAAATCACAATTTTAGTTAAGTAATCATCCACATGAATTTTGAGAAAGAAATCCATATGATCATGTGATAACAATGAAAATTAAGAGTCCATTTATGAGTTTTGTATGGATTGTGACATTTGATTTTTGAAACTTTAAAAGTCTTTCATTTGGATTAGTCAAACAATTTGATTGTGATTCAACAAGGGGCTATTGGAATAATAATTTACTTCATAAAAATAAGTAATCTTTTAAAATATTACCAATTAAATAATGTTGTCAACCATTTTAATCCATTGTAGAATTAAAAGAACAACCCTATGATGTACATTTAAGGACATTGTAGTCTGCAACTCCCCAAATGATTAGTACAAAAAACTCAAGAATATTGATGCAACAAATGAGTTTTGCCAACCTACTTCAATAGGGACTATCTTTGAGATTGAGGTTAATGGAAAATTGTAGATATGTATGATATTGTCTTGGCGATGTCTTAGCAATTGATGGTTGAAAGTAGACACGTTTGTTTTAGTATTTAACCCAAGGCAAATTTGTTTCAATGATGATGCAATTGTAAAATGCATGAGTGAAAAAATAGCCCTTTTGGAACAACAGCACGTGCAAGGTTGTCATCCACACCATTTCCTCACAAATTTGAGACATTTAGAATTAGTGGGTCCCCTCTTGCTTGCAAAAGAGGTAGTGCTATATTTACAATGTTTAGTTTTGAAATTTGTACCCCTTTAGATTACACATTGCACTATGAGTTTGAAAACAACAACCCAACAACAAATCTCCTATTGTTGTCCATTATGATTTCAAGAAAAATGATTGCCAAACAAATAGATTTCGAAGATATTTTTTCCCAAGACATCTCAACATGTCTTGTTTCCATGTATATTGATCAAAGAAATGTTACCCGAGAAGAGGACTTGAGAGATGATTAGTCTTTAGATGTTCTAGTAAATGCTCTTCAATTGGACCTAATACTATAATTCAATTTTACTTCAAATGACTTAATGGGAAATGGAAGACAATTGAAACCTTTTGACTTGAATTTGAAATTGTTAAAGGCACAAAAGATGTCATCAAACCAAACACAACTAACCATTAATGCACCTCCAAATGTGCACCTTTTTGGATTAATGCCTCATCCACTAATGCTCCACCTATGAAAGCACAAGTTGCTTCAATTACACTACATAAATATTTTGAATTTGATGGCAAGGATTGCTAGCCTTCCAAGAAGAGCTCCAATGTTGGCTATGTTGGTTTCTTGCTTCACTTGTCATGAAAAACCACAACCTCAAGCCCATTTGTGGATGCTTGAAGCAATAACTCTTTGACTAAAATATTTTAATGGGAGAATATAAAATGGTATACTAGTTTCCACCTCAACTCATTTTCTTAGCTTTGTCAATGAATCAAATTTTAATGGTGGCAATGTTAGGAATGAAATATATTTTCTTCACATACATGAGAAAACAAATCCATGGATTTGGAACAAAATGTAAAGCTTCATTGTTCTTCATTTTGCTTGAAACTCTAAACCCCTAAACCCTAAACAAACACCGTTCTATGTTTATGTTGTTGAGTTTCATATCCTATTACATATTATTTTATGTTTCCAAGTAAGTGATGTGATGACAAAAAGAACTGTTACGTGAACTTGTCTAGCCTTGAGTGGAAAAGTATGTTGCATTCCATAAGGCAATTTCTCTAATCTAATAATGTATGTAAATTTTTTGTGAAATTTTTAATGTCAATGATTTCTTCACAACGAAATGAACTTGTTTCATTAGCTAAGAGTGTAAAAAAAAACATTGCATTCCAAAATGTTCAACCATGCATAATAGATCTTACAATTTTGTTTTGTGTGACCAATGAATGCCTTGTATATTTGCAAAAAAATTATAGTTAACAAGTTGTTTGAAAAGAGAAAATTCTATGAAATTGTGAACAAAGAGATTTGAGGACATGATCGATCAATTAGCTCTCATGTAAAATGTTTTTCTAATGGAAGTTGATCTTGAATAAGGAACAACTTCTTCAATGACATTCTTGGAATAAATGCCATAAAGTTATGTAAGTGCAGTGTTCATGTTGAAAATTGGTGATTAAGGTATTTTTCTTCATATTGAACATTGCACATTTGTGGTTGACACAATACAAGGCAAATGCTTCTTTCAAAAATTGAGATTATTATTTCCAATTCCAAATCATATGTGCATGAACACAACACACAAGCTCCCCATCAAAGATTATTATCTCTTTTGTGATTTGTGAAGGTTCATTAACTACATTCAAGAAACATTTGTAGAGTTTAATGGACATAGGTAGTCCAACAATGATGGTCATAAGAAGCAAATGGTGCAAAATTCCACAATGCAAATGATATATTGATTCCAACAATTGCTAAAATAAAAATCTCATCACAATGTAGGCCTAGAAAGTCTATGTACATTTTGAATCATTCACATTCAAAATTTGGGATTTAATTCATGATTTCTGCATAATCTTAGCAGCAAAGCCACTAGAGTTCTAAAATGACCTAAACTAGATCACACACTAAAAGAGGAAGAAACTTACCCAAAACTCCGTACATACATAGTGACATATAACACTCAAAAAAAAAAGGTGATGCCTAATTGACATGTTAGGAAAAAAAATTAAATTGCTCCAATAAAACAATCATTCTTAAATTATGTAATTAGTTGGAAATTACATTTGCATGTCAAATGGTTTAGTGTTGCTTTGCCTAGATGTACAATTTGAAATATATCATTTATACATTAATAATATGTTTATCATGATTAAAGTTCGGAGGCAACTATTTTCATTATGTGTTTGATAATTCATGAGTTAATGAAAATCAAATGATTTTCAAATGCCTTGTTTCTTTTGTAAATATTATCAAGGTTTTTTGTAGGCACCTAATTTTTTTTCTTCTAAATGTTTATAATTTTTTACCTCCAAAGTAATAAACAAATAGCTTATGTTAAACTGATGCCCTTCTTGTAAAATTGTAACACTTCCCCTTGTGGTTTTGAGAATATTCTTGATAACCAGTCATGAAAACTATAGCTTGGTTGATGTTACTGAAATAACCAGAACATATGGTTTTTTGATTCTAATTTCCGCCCCCCCCCCAAACCAAAACTAACAGTTCTTTGGTTATGAAAATTTTAAAGAACCAAAATAGTTGATTATTTAAAAATTAAAAAAATACCCAACATTGAAATGAACCCATTTTTAAAATCCTTTTTTTTGTCTTAGTTTTACATTTGCCTTAGCATTTGTAAGTTATGCATTTGGTTAAAATTCACCAAGAATAAAAACATAAGATGGGAACTAGAGAAGGCGATGTTAATTAATTTTCACCTTGATTTGTAGTGGAAAGGTCTCACAACTATTTTAAAGAGTTTTGTCAATAAGATAGCTTAATTTGAATTTGGCGTTCACCTCCACCGCAAGGTGTAATATAGGCTTAGGATTGACAAGCTAGCACTAATTTAGACCCACTTCACACCATGGCCCAAAAACTGGACAAACTCTGGAGAATTCCAATTTGCTAAATTGCCCATTGGTTTTAAACTTTGGCACAATCCCAAAAACGATGTGGTTGTCATGACGACATTATTTTGATGTTCATGAAAAATAAATGCTCATACGATGAGGAACCAATTTCTTTGGCTTGGCCCAAGAGTTGCATTATTAATTTTTGCATATTTTTATTGTTGATGCTATTGGGCCCTGTCCCTGTGGACTATTGCATGGAATCCAATTTTTGGAAGTTTTACCTCATTAGAACCGATTTCACATTAGGTGAACTGGTTTCTTTGGTGAAAGTGTTTAGACTGTTTAGATTGGAATGAATTTTTTTGGTGTTCAGAGTATGAGCACAGTAGATAGATGTACAACATCTTATCTATTGGCAGGGCCAGTGTGTTTGTGATGCCTTGTTTTTCATACAATTAGGGGTCCTCTTCTTGGAGCATATCCTTAGCTTGCAAGTCCTTGGGCCAAGAAAAGACTTTGCTCAAGTTGGCCCAAGAAGTCAGCCTGGGTTAAGTTGGGCTAGAGATTTTTGTGCTTGGCCTTAGATAGGTTTAGCTTCATGGGTTTTGCTGATTAGGTCTACATAATGTTTTTTGGTAGAGTCTATTGTTCTCATGCACTCCCTCCACCTATAATGCACCTGGGGTTGGTCATAAGCATCTAAATACAATCACTGATACTAGTCATGGGTTAGGGAAGTGCGGTTTAGGGTTTAATTCAAAATCATTTCAACATTAGAATTTAGGACCTAGCCTACAATAATCAATATCCTAACTATTCCCCAAAACTGCATGCAATCAGTTATGGGGTCTGACCAAAAGTTATGAGTCAGATGAGATAGATTATTATGCATTAAATCAATCAATTGGTTCTGACAATTTTCAGCTTCCCCAGAGTCCTTAAGTTGAATTGACTAAATCTCACTAAATATGAGCAAGCCCATAATGGCTCTGCCCTTTAAATGACATCATCCATAAGGATGAAAATATTCAACATATTAAAAACACATTGTGGTTAGGGGTTACTAGTTAGCATGGTGAAGCTGAAGTGGATCCCTTACTTTTGTCCTAGATAGTCGTGGACTTTGTATGACCCTTAGATTGCATCCCAATGTCTCTAGTCTCTATACCCTTAAGGGCTGAACCAAAAAAAGGCTTACAATAATACCATAGTGTCACATAGACACATTAGGTCCAAAGAAGGGAATTTTATTAAATCTCAGTATGAAATGATGAAATTCAACATTAAATGCAACAAGGTTTGAGAGGAATTATAGTAAGTAGGAGTAGTGAAAATATGTGTAGCAGCAGTGGAGGTGCTCATGAAAAAGGAAAGACAGGATGAAACTCAGTTTACCACCAAAATTGGTGGAAAAACTAGTTTGGGTCCCAGTTATTTCGCTTTATAAAATTTTCATTCCCGATTACATGTTTGGGTGTGTTTTCCTCATGTAGCAAAAATGCAGACCTCAATTGTAGTGGAACTCAAATGTGTCTCCCAATAGTTTTTGCAAAACTCTCATGGACTTTTTCAAAGGACCTTCTCCATGGGATCACCATGTCACCATCTGAGGACTTGCAACCCTTACTATTTATTCCTGTGTTTTGCTTTGGAGCCACCGTGTAATATTCCTGGAGATTCTCCCTGTTGTAGAGCATGTGTGCTGTATACCCAATGCTCTGAAACACACAAACTTCGGCAAGGGTTTAAACCTCATGAACTGGGTGCCTGGCAACTTGAGAGATTGACTTAGATTTGCTTGCAGGTACCCTAAAAATATGCTTTGCATCTTTAATAGCAATCTCAACAATCCTTAGTCATTTCTCTAAGTTGAGGACTGATTATTCCACCAAATGATTTTTCATCATTCATGATCCATGTAGGACATTCAAGGATTCTTTTTGGCGTTTTTGGATGTAGCCAAAAGAGGTGATGGACCATAAGAATATATAGTCAAATTTGGCTACACGAAAAGCCTGTGGCTGCTTTTCTAACACTAGGAGGTGCAGGATTTATAAAGCCAAATTTCCAGGGAGTTTTTGTTGTTTGTAGAGCATTCCATGAATTCATTGCTGCTTCATTGAGTAATTTGTGTGTGCGTCATCCATTGGGCCTTATGTAAGGCAACTCCCTCGGAGTCAGAGTAGGATACTACCACTCCAAGGGAGTTAATCTTTGTTCAAGATATGAAAATGAAAAAAGTTAAGCATCCTTCCATTTTCTTGGATACCTACTATTGAAATATGACAAATTCTATTCAGTATTTTTTGAAATCTGAGGATTTAAAACCCTAATAACCTCTTTTTTCTTTGTCCCCCCCTCCCCCTCCTGCACATTGCCTACTATCCTTCTTTATTTCCACTCTTTTTGCGAAGAAACCAATCAAGGAAGTGCATGGATTTGCATGGATTCTTTAATAAAATATGACACTTGGAAAATTGCTACCTGATCACAGGGTTTGTGATGAAAGGCCTGTGCAATGTGAGAGGGAGAGAGACAGAGAGGACAGATGCACAGACAAAAGGGTAGAAATCAATGGGAGTATTTTGGGATTCCTTTGCTGAAGCTTAGCTACAAGCATTAGCAACAGTTCACACTTGAGCAATTTGGCAGTGTTGTGTTGAAATAAAAATCACTCTTTGGTCCATCATGCCTGGAGCTCACACTTTGGGTTTACATTAGGGTAATTTGAGACCAACACCGAAGCAAGCAAACGAGAGTCAACAAAAAATTCACATGGAATCTTACTTAGCTGAAATGGATAATGTGTGTTGGGATTGTAATGGATTTTTTCAGGCATACATCAAAGAGGTGGGCCTGTTGGTATTAGGTAGCACCCATGCACCAAAAAACTTCGGAGTCAATCTTTTCTTGTATTTTGTATTGAATATTTTTGGAAGGCCAAGTTGGAAGGAACTTTTGCGGGTGCCTTGTGGCCCCCTTTGCTCACAAAATTACTACCATTCCATCTATAAGGTTTTTATGGTCTACCTTTGGTCCATTTCATGTTGATACCCATGTTCATTGCTTATTTAGTTTAGATCCGATTATCAACTTTGTTCTCCAACTGCTTATTAATAACCTATCAATTGGTTGTTGAATTTTTTATAATTGATTAAATTGATAATTACATGGTATTGAAATTTCAAAATCTAATAACCTACTTGGATGACTTGATTATCATCTAGGCAAGTTATCAATCTTTAAACATTAAAATAAAATTTTAAAGCTTATGATTTACAAGTTAATTGACAGTTCTCAATCGATTATTTGATAACCTAACCTTTTGGGTAATAATCAAAACCTACCCTTTTGATTTCAAATAATCGGTAATACGATTATTACCCAAATTCTTTTTTGATACCCTAATTGGCACCCATTTATAAAATATTGATATTGATATTCTGTGTGGTCTCAAAACATTTCAAGAAAAAACCTACCCAAATTTGTAAAACAAGAAAAAGCCACTAATAAAGGCCAACACGAGTTTACACTAGGAACAAAGGCTCTTAGGCCATGGCTCATGGGCTTTGCCATGGTCTCATCTGAAAAGGAGGTGCCATGAGTTTTATACCCTAACATTAGGTTTGCCCATAGATGTCAATGTGGTCAGTACACACGTAAAGCTACAACTCCCCCACCCTTAGTCTATCTTTTGCCCTTTTTCCACCCTGTTATGTTTTACACCAATAACATCCCATGTTGTTATGCATACTAAGGGTCACATACCATGTCAGGTAGCATGTGCAAAGGGTCTTGTAGCATGTTACATATCCCCTAGCACTCATAACATGGGGAAAACATGTATGAAAACACGGACCCAAAACATGTCTAGAAATGCCAAGGTGAAAAAAAATGGGGCAAAACTTGGGCAGACTGGGGGAAAAAGAATTGTAGCAATACTCTTATACTGACTGCATTAACAACTAACTATGGGCATATGTAATGTTAGGGGGTTTTCATAAGCCACAACCCAATAATTATTAAGTGTCAACTGATCCTTAGTGCAGGTGGATATCAACTTGCTTTGTTGGGCTTGCCTACCAAGGCAAGGATATTGTGTTTAGATTCCTTATAGAGTATAGTAGCTTAGGGGATTTTGGCCCCTACCTAATAGGCCTATTTTTATATGAAGATTTTTGAAAAATGATATTTTGGCTTGTGTTGAAACTTGAGATTAGTTATTGAGTTATAATATCTTGAAGGATTTTGGCTTTTTTGAGAGTACATTTTGAAGATTACATTTTTTACATGGTGAAATATTTGAGTTTTCATAATTCTTCTTTTGCCTTAAGATACCTTTTAATATGTAAATGGCAAGGCCACAGTGTGACGCACCCCTTGTTATAGACCAGTTTAAGCCAATATTGTACTCCCACTCTCACACACATCAATGTGTCCATCAGTGTGTCCTCGAGATGTTGAATACTTATTCTTTGAAATGATAAAAGGGCAAAGCTTGTTCAGACACTAGATTAATGAACCTGCCAAACATTAACTTAGTGCAAGAGAACACAAGAAGAAACAGAAAAGGCAAAAAAGAGAAAAGTACCAAAGTCATAACTCAATTACCAGGATTTAAGTATATGAGAAATTAATTGCCTAACTACCGCCCGCACATAACAAACCAATCTGCAATGTCCTTGTTCAACCATGAACAAACAGGCAAGAATTTAACAAATTAGATACTTAGAATGTGAGGCAGGCTTTATTTTTATTTTTTTAACTGGCGAAATTTTGCCAATAAGAGAAATTAAACATTAAAAAATTCGAAATTGAATGATTTTGGAGGTTTTCAATTGTCAGAAGTGAGAAACAAATTTGTGAAAATCGCCAGATATATTTGGTTTTCAGGCTGTAGCCAAAATATAGATGGATGATTGCAAAATTATATTTCATATTTGATTCATAGCCAAATTTGGCTAAATTTTCTTAGTGACCGCTTGTCACTTTTTCGACATCTTTGTATGGATGATAGTCACTTGGCTATCAAACAAAAATTCTTAAAAGAAGCATTAAGAATCAGAGGTGAGGTTGAAAAGGAACAAGGGTCTCAAAATTATGAATAGAGCAATTATTCCACCTTTTGATTTCACCCCTCTTTAAGACCCAATTAAATTTCGACTTGTTACAAGCAGTTGATAATTGAGTTGAGATTTGGACTATTCTTAGAGCATAGATGTTCAAATGGTACCTCACACCTCTCTCTTTATGTATTTCTTCTACGATTCTGGATTTTTATATTCTTATTAATAAAGTTTGGCATCTTGTTCAAATCAACGTTCGAGCTGAACTAGCAAGGATAATGAGCAAATCAGATGTGCTACAATTCTATTCTCCTAACAAGTATCTAATAATCCTCACTCCATGCACACGTTGAGCAAGTCCCAATTGAGTATCCTAACTCAAGAACTGCCACAAGCAAGTCCCAATTGAGTTTCATAACTCAAGTATGAAATGGAAGTAACAATTCAGTTGCAAGAATGAGTGAGTATGGAATATACGAGAGTTGGTGGGTTGTGCACTTTTATGAAGAACCTCAAGTTCTGAAAAAAAATTTAGAGCTATCTTGGTTGGGGGGCTTCTGGTTCCACACATAAATAAATGGGATTTGGAATCTGGTTTCAGGTCTGGTTCTTCTTCTTCTTCTTCTTCTTCAAGTTTAAAAAATGTAATTTCTCATTTGGGTTTCAGTTTTGAAAATCAGACACAATTCCAGTGGAACCTTTCATTAACCTAGATTGGGACCAGTGGTTCATTGCTGGTTAACATTTGACTGTTCCCTATTTTTGGTCACTTTTTTTTCAAAAAAAAAAAATTGTTAAAAAATCGCAGTTCTGATTCCAGTTCCACACCTAAAAAAAAAGAACCCAGAACCTAGTTCCAGGTCCCTTCTTTAAGAAAGTAAAATCAGATTTTGGTTTGTGTTCTGGTTTCAATGATCAGATTCACTTCTGGTTTAGTTCTTATTAATTGGAACTGTGGGTTATATTACCTGTTCAA
>Ga0209611_10006217_pt1 | contig 19670 bp, 17 predicted proteins | sample S1TSphgellanicum_3_FD_187693 | JGI IMG/M metagenome (GOLD analysis project Ga0209611, IMG submission 187693) | Host-associated microbial communities from peat moss isolated from Minnesota, USA - S1T2_Fc - Sphagnum magellanicum MG (SPAdes) (version 2) | ecosystem: Host-associated > Plants > Peat... | reverse complement strand
TGCCAAAATTATGCCAAGTGGTGCCAAAGTTACGAAATTATGCTAAAATTATGTTGAGTTATGCCAAAGTTATGAAATTATCATTTATGCCAAAGTTATGTCAAAGTTATCAAAGTTATGTCAAGTTATGCCAATTTATAAGGTTTTGTTAAAGTTATGCCAAAGTTTTGAAAATTTGCCAAATTATGCCAAAGATATCAAATTTTGTTGAGTCATGCTAAAGTTATCAAATTTTGTCGAATTATGTCAAAGTTATGAAATTTTGCTCAAGTTATGCCAATGTTATCAAGTTTTATTAAGTTATGCTAGCCAAAGTTATTAAGTTTTGCCAAGTTATGTTGAAGTTATGAAACTTTGCTCATGTCAAAGTTTTCAAGTTTTGTAATAATTATGGTGTAGTTATGTCAAAGATTTTAAGTTATGTCAAAGTTATGTCAAACTTTTAAAGTTTTGTTAGAATTATTTCAAAGATTTTAAGTTTTGTGGGATTCTATTGAAATTTTTAAGTTTTGTTGAATTATGTCAAAGTTATGCCAAGGATTTAAAGTTTTGTCTAATGTATTGGTCTTTTCAATTAATTAAAAGTTTAGCCATGTAAAAATAGCCAAAACATTTAGAGGTTTTTCCATTTGTGTGGCCCTATGGTTTAGTTATTAATTTGATTAAGATATTTCATTTTATGTATGATTTAAAATTTAATTATACATTAATGAAAAAAAAAGTCAACAAAAGTCAACAACCCCCCTTGACCCCCCTTTTCCCCCTTCACCTACCTACCATGCATTGTGGGGTTTATACACACAAATACAATGGTGTGATGAAGAATATAAATAGTGGGTGAACGGTTTGGTTTATATCCCATATTTTTTGTTTCCATTTCCATGACCTTAAACTATGAAGGTTAGGTTTGTTTGTGTTTTGTTTGTTTCTTTTCAAATGTTCTTTATAAAAATCAAGTCAAAAGGTCTCTTGTTAAGGGTAAAAATTCCTAAGCTAATTAATGTTATAGGCATCTTAATAATTAAAAAATTATTAGTGGTAGTAATCTACAATTTTTTTATCAAAGGATGAAACTAATGGAATAAGTTAGATAAATGCAAATTTTTAAGAAAGAAAGATTGGTTATTCAACCAACTAATGGGATGTGTGGAGAAATTAGGATAAGGATAACAAAGGCCTATTTTTATGGAAGGCATATGGACCTTGTGTGGTATTGGAAACAAAAGCATTAGGATGAAGATAAAAAGGGATTGTGAATCATTCCTTTGGAATGTTTGAAAGATTATAGTTCTAGATTGGATGTGCCTAGGAGAGTTCTCTTAGGGAAGAAGTGTGTATGTGACATTGAAGAAATAAGAGGAAAGTATTGAAGGAAGTCGTACTTTCATTTTGTAAGGTTTATGGATTTTCATGGCTTTTTGTTGGTGTTTGGTTTCATTTAGAGTATGAAAAGAGAGGAAAAAATAATTCACATTAGTATTACGTAAAGTTTTATTGTGCTGATATATTAATTTTTTACTTTTTCTATACGTGCCACTTTCTGTGATAGTTTATGGAATAGGAAATACCCTCTACCATAGGACGATAACTACCATTGAAAGGCAACAATAAAGAAATAGATATGAGATTTGAGATTTATAAATAAAGTAACGTTTATTGTAGATGGTAGGCTACTTAGCCACAAAAGATCTATAAACGCTACATATAATAAGTAATAACCATAAAAGGTTTAAAGATGCTAAAGATGATAGGTAATAATCACTAATGGTCTATAGGCATTGCAGATGGTAGATAGTAACCACAAAGGGTCTACAAGCATTGTAGATGGTAGGCAGCAATTGTAGGAGATTTATAAATGATTGTGGGTTTTTTTCAAGTTTATGAAGGATGATAGTTGTTGCATAATATTAACTGCAACATGACAATAAACAAAAAAAAAAGTTCTCACCTTCAAAATTTTCCATTTTTCAAATTATTATTATTTAATATAGTAGGCCTTTCCTTGTTGGTAATTAGGTTGTTAGATCTTGCGGTTTTACATCCCTCTTAAAAAATCTATTTATAAATTGATAAATGAGTCAAAGTTTTCTAAAAAAACCCTTTTGACTTTCAAGTTTTCACATTGTTTGCTTTGAATGTGTGTTGGACTTGTTTTATAAAGCTTATGTATCATGAATTGAGTTTAATTATTGAGACTTTCGTTAAAAATTTCTCATTCACAACTTCATGTAGTTGTGAAGGTTTTAAAAAAAAACCTTGAGTTAAAAGATTTCACATTGTTTGTTTCAAATGTGTGTTGGTTTTGTTTCACAAATATTTTGTTTCTAACATTGAATTGAATTGTTGAGGCCTTTCATTAAAAAAATTAACTTATGGTTTCATGGAATTGCGAGGGTTTTTTAAAAATGACCTTTTGAACTTTCATAATTTTCACATTGTTTGTTTTGAATATGTGTTGGACTTAATTTATAAAAAAAATGTTCATGAATTGGGTTCAATTGTTTAGGCCTTTGGTAAAAAAAAATCATTTATGGCTTTAAGTAGGCATGAGGGTTTTTTAAATGAGACCTTTTGAACTTTTAGAGTTCTCATATTGTTTATTTTGAATTTGTGGTGCACTTGTTTTACAAAAATTTTGTTTCATGGGTTCAATTTAATTTTTGAGGCTTCTAGTAAAAAAATATCATTTGTGACTTCATGTAATTTTGAAGGTTTTTTAAGAAAGACATTTTGATTTAAAAGTTTTCACATTGTTTGCTTTCAAAAAATGTTACGATTCTTTTTATAAAACTTTTGTTTTATGAATTGAGTTCAATTGTTGAAGTCTTTAGTAAAAAATTTCACTTAAAGTTTTTTGTAGTTGTGAGGGGTTTTAGAAAACACATTTGGGATTAAAAATTTTGTACATTCTTTTTTTAAAGTTATGTTATGGTGTTATAATGTAACTTGTGAAGAACTGATTTGGTTAAATAAATTGTTAGTATTTTAATTTTAGCTTTATGTTTTGAGTGTATAATTAATTAATCAATGAATAAAAATTCTTGCTTTTGTCTTTATGTGATAATGAAGTTTTCTTTTTGGATTTCAAAGATTTAATGATTTATATTTTCTACACTTTAAATAAAATTAGAAGATGGTTCTTAATTCACAAGTTTAATTACATCGAGGTTATTAATGTTGTGAATTTTAAACTAAAATCATAAACCTTTAGTTTCATCATCTTTAAACACATGACGTCCATGAGTTTTAAAATATGTTTTATTTATTTTTTCATGCTTTGCTATTTTGATCCTGACGTTAAACATGTACAAAACTATCCTCTTTATTTGTTTCCCATGAATCTTTAGTCATTTCTAGATTCCCATCTTCTTTTCCACAAAAAATAAACCCCATCCACGCCTCTCTTGATAAGCCATGTAAAGTGTTTTTTGCTTTTCCAAAGTTATTTCGCTAATCATTCAAAAGGAGTTTGCATCTTCAAAATGAAACAAAAACGTTTGGTGAATTGCTATGGAGTTTTCAGAATCTTGATCACTATCCAATGTTTTGTCACATATGTGTGATTTGTTGATTTACGAATCCGAGAGCGAGTTACCTTGTCAGAACAAGAAGATACTTTCTTTACAAAAGAAAATGAAAGCAATCCTCTTTGTTCCCTTCCTATATTTTCTTCCCTCTTTTTTCTATTCTTTTTAAAAATTGTCCAGTTTTTCAATTTACCATGTTAATGCCCTTTCCTTTCTCTTTTTAAATAATTGTGAATGTTTGTAAATGTCGTGTATGTGTAATTCTTAGTTTCTTTTTCATTTCTAAACTATGTTATTAAATTTATTGGTTTCTTCTAATGTTCGTTGTAAAAAATGATTTATAGACAATAATTTCAGAAATTCGTTTCAATATAGCTTGCTTGCATGTATAATCTCTCATGTTATTACATGACTCCCCACGAACATTGTGTTTTAGCTCATTGGTTCAGCAATGTGTTTGGGGGCTACGTTTTGCCTAGTGCTTACTGATAGTTCCGTTGGCTCATTAGTCGCTGAACTTGTTTGCTCACTTTTATATTTTCACATCATGCATGGAATTTAATCTTACCCAATTCATGCTTAAGTCAAATGGATTTCTCAAATTTTACTGCACCTTCCAATTTATAAACACCTATTAAATTGTTTATTAAAAAACATATGTACGTCAAATGAATTTGTAACTTCCTTTGCATTATAAAATGTTTTACATGTTTGTAAGGTTTGTCATTCTTGTGTTTGTATCCTCGTTGCCCGTTGTAAAAAATAATTTGAAATTTTCATTTCAATATGAGTTTACTTGCATCCTTAATTTTTAATGTTATTAGATGAAGCCCCACGAACATTGCTTTTTAGTTCATTAGTTAGACAATGTTATTGCAGGCTAGGTTTTGCTTAGTGTTTGTTCATAGTTTGGTTGCCTCATTGGTCATTGAACTTGTTACCTACCTTTTATCTTGTGATGTCCTACATGTAATCTATTCTCACTAAATTGATGTTCAAATGAAATGCATTTAAAAATAAAAATATTAATAACGGTGTTACTAATTATAATTAATAATATTTAATACAATAATTACAGTAATGATCGCTCTAATAATCACAGTAATATTTATTGTGATATTTCCAATAATTTTTATTGTAATATTACTCTCAATATTTCAAATTATTTCCTTCCCTCCTTTATTCTTTAAAAAAAGGCAATTTGGGAAAACCTCCATTTCGAGAAAAGAAATAATTGTAATAATAATAATTTACATGTCCATCATTTTAACTTTTGCCCTAATTATGCCAAAGATCTTCAGTTTTGTTAAATTTATGCCACAGATTTTAAGCTTCGCCGAACTTTTGCTCCAGATTTTAACTTTTCTCCTACTCGTGTAAAAGATTTCAAATTTTGCCTTACTCGTGCTTACGATTTTAAGTTTTCTTTCCTTTCTGCCAAAGATTTTAAATTTTCTTGCACTTCTCCCTACGATTTTATGTTTTTTTAGAATTATGCCGAAGATTTTAACTTTTGCCCCAGTTTTCCTAAAGATTTTAAGTTTTCTCCCAGTCCTCGTAAAGATTTTAAATGTTTCCACAGTTATTCCCAACATTTTTTAAAAACTAGATAACACAAAACATGAAAACAAAACCTAATAAATAAAAATACAAAATATAAACAAATAAAAAAGTCATTCAAAAATAATTAAAAATTAAATAGTTCCAGGTACCCATCTGGCTTTTCGTTTGCCCCACCTCCACGCTGCCCGTCCGCCCAACCTACCACGTATAAATTTTTAATGCCCAACTTTTTCCTTCAAATCCCATACTTTTTGTCTTTAAAAAAAAATTATGTACGATTGGACTACCTCTGTTACTTTCATGCATGTTTATCCAATAATTCATTAAATTTCAGGCTTGTGTTTTCACAAACGATATATTCCCTGATGTTCCATTAAATCCTTTCTTTTCTTTCTTTTTTAATTGAAAATAATCTTTTGGGGAAAATTTCAACATTTCCCAAAATAATTTAATGAATGTTGAATTCCCCTATGTACTATGGTATGTTTTTACCGAGATGTTTTCCTTCCCATGATTGTGCCATGGTTTACTAAGTCAATTGTAAATTCTGGACCACCTATTTTGTTCTTTGTATTCCTCCGCTCCGGGCTTGCCTCTTGCTCTTATTGCTTATTAAAAAAAAATCTGGGTCATGGGCCTCTTCCATACACCCGTCCATGAGAAGGAATGTTCCTACTATGTCCGCTCCCAAAAATCCAAATATTATGTCATGTTCCCCATTTTCTCTACCTATGTGAATTACGACGTTACGATATTGTTTTCCTGGTCAATGTGAGGTTAAATTACCTTAAGAATGTTTCATGTTTTTTACAAAAAAAAATTGTATGTAAAACATTTCGCATGTCTATTGTGATGACATAATGAATGGCAAGCCGGTATTATCACATATTATGTTCGTATATCCAACGACATGTGGACGTATCCATGATCGATCCATACTTTTATTGTGCAAAATATCATCCATGACTAGGGTCCTCTCCAAGAAGTTGATATTTATTTTAGACTTCTATGTTGGGGAATGCCCCATGTTTTTAAAAAAATTGGTTGTGGCCTAATATTTTATGTTGGGGATTGCCCCAGGTTCCCTCAATATTCTTCGCTTCATCCCTGTGGCTCTTTTTGGAGGAAAAAAACTATGATTGCACCCCTTCTTAATTAGTACGATGATGGATAATTACTTTGAGTTTATAATGGGGGTGTTCGTCTAGGCTGGAATTGGTCGCCCACCATTTTGGAAATAAATTATTTATGTGGCCCATTGGAAGGCTTAGTGCCATATAGTTTCTTTCTGGAGGGGGGGAGGTGTCTCTATGTTCCCCTTGTGTTTTGTAAGGCACTATCAATAACGCTTCATTTTTTATCGTTCCATTGTTTGCTTCCTTCAACTTCCATGTATATAAATTGTACGAAAGAGGGGGGAAGGGTCCAAGTGAAACATCACAAAACATGTTTTTATTTTAGGAATGAACCATGTTTCCCCTTCTATGTTATGGGAGGTCCCCCTATTCCAAACATATTCCGGTGTTGGGCTCATCCTATGACTATTTGTGAGATTTTTACATTACAAAAATTGCGTTTGCACTTGCGCTTGGGCGGAGGGTGGGAGGGGGGGGTACTTTTGTTCTTTTTTTTTCCCCATCTGTTCTTTAGTTGTTGCCTCATATGCTCCCAATGGCGCCTCCTTTTAATCCCATATTCTTCTCGCCTTGGTTCAAGTTTTATACATATAAGTTCTGAAAGGGGTGCCCGAGGGAAGCATGACAAAATATGCTTCTATTTTGTGGGAGGGAAACATATTTATGCTTTTATGTTGGGGTTATCCTTTCTTCTAGAAACGTTCATCATGGATCATTTTCTTTTCTTAAATGATTAAATCCTTTTTGTGGATAATTCCTATCCTCCGTTCAATCATCCATGGGTGCCCGGGTATGAAATCAAAGTATATGCTCACTGATAACAATTATTTGTGGGGACCCCCAAATTCCAATTTTTTCCTTTTTTCATGTGCATCTTTGATTTGCCCATCACAAAAAAAATGAATCCCGCTTTGGATACCGCCCCCTACATATCTTGTAATCTTCTCCTTGGGTTGCTTATCTAGGCTGGAGAAGTAAACTTTGGGGGTTGGGAGGCTAGGAGTGGGTGCTTTCCCGTGCCCCCTTCTAGTGAAACAAAAATAAACTACCCAAACAAACAAATCTAGAAAGAAACAAATGCAAAAATTGAAAAGAAATTCATTCAACGACACGAACAAAGTCGAGGAAAATGATGGTGACCCACAATTTTGGAAAGACAAATTTCTTGCAGCCGATGGGAAGGCTTAGCATGCCCTCTTGATGCGCTTGTTTTTTTCCTTTTCGGGATGGGGTGGGAGGGATTTTTTGTTTTTTCCATGCTTCTTCCCTATTTGTTCCCCCCCAGTTCCCAAAAACTTCCCGAGATGTTCCTAATAACGCCTAGGTTTTATCCCCTATGCTTTGCCCCACGTTCAACTCCCTTTAATATAAACTATAATCCCAGGCTGCGCATTTATTTTTATTTTGCAATTGGGGCTGCAAAGAGGTGCTTCCTTTCCGGGGTGCTCCATGTTCCCAAATAAATTACTAATGGCCCCGTGAATATGGCTCTTTCCAAAAAAATAATGAGCATGCTATGAACTAATATATGAATCACAAATAAGAATAGTATACTATGATTCATATTAATTAGTTGGGGTGCTTCACAAGTCTGACTTTTTTTTTTGCCATGAGTTATTTTCATTGCCCCGTCACATAAAAAAAAGGTTTAAACCTCCCTAAAATAGAACATTTGATCAAAAAAAAGGAATGCCCTCCCCTTTGGCTCGATTATATAAGTGGTCGAAACATATGGGATTAAAGCGACCTGCCCTTGGGAACAGGTTTCGGGAACACATTCGGAATTTAATGGGAACCCATTGGGAACTTGAAAACAACATGGAAAACAACATTGAGAATAAAAGAAAAATGAAAATAAATCCTTTCTCCCACCCCCAAATTCAAAAGAAAATAAAATCGAGGCACTTTTACTACATGATTCACCTTACCCATTGCTTACATGTATTTTTGGTTTCCAAACCTCTGGGTCGTTGTTTTTCGCCTGGGCTAATTACACGGGCAGAGATTGAACGAGGAAGAAAAACAAAAAATAACCCGCCCCCCACTCCCGCCCACCCCACGAGTGCATGTTCAGCCTTCCCGTTGGCTGCGTGAAATCCCTCTTTCCAAAATTATTTGTCACCATTTTTTGCTTGGTCGGTATTAGCCTGGGCGGAAAATGGTCACCCACACTTTTGGAAAGAAAAATTTAATGGATTTTTATTTTTTATTCATTATATGACATTTTTTTTCGATCAAAAGACCTAGTATGGCTATGTTTTGTTTGTTTGACAACGAACATTGAAATAATATGTTTTAAAATTTGGTAAAAGGTCACAAAAGATATGAATGAAGTGTTGTGGAAGGTTAATGTTGTTCGACAATGAAGTTTAATGATTCAAAAGTGAACAAAAACTCATCATTTTGAATAATAAAAAAATAATTTCTGGAAGTAACACTTTTCATTAAATGTTCTATTGATTGCATTGAGCTTGCATAAAACAGATGTGAACAAAAGCTTTACATGAAACCTATATTGTAACACTATTAACCAAAATTGGCACAACTTTTAACATTTGAAATTTTTTACATTATATCATAACACAAAACATTTCCTTATAAATGTGTTTTTTTATGTCTTTGATCTTAGTTATATAATGTGGTTCAAATAAATTAATCCACAAGTGTGTTCGCATTATTATTATTTTTGTTTCAAAGAGTTTTATTGATTAGCCTCATTATAAATTTTTTTGAAAACGAATTTTTTTCCTAGATGCAATTATTTTTCCATTTGCATCATCAAAACTACATGTGGTCCCATTTGTTCCATTCTTGTAAAATGTTTTTCCAAAAATTAAATTTAGGCCAAATTGTAACAAATAGATAATGAAAACATCATGGGGAATACTTTATGAACTTTGGGAACCCTTTGGGAGTTAAATAAATTTCCATGGGGTTCAAAACATTTAAAGGAACCACAAAAGGCATCAAATGTCAAATTATATCATAAAAAATTAGGGATTTATTTATTTATTGTCAATTGAAATTGTGATAATCGTGACACATTTTTCCTTTTTAACACACATGAATGTTAAAAAAATCAAATTAAAAATTCATTTGAGTTAATTTTAAGTTTTGATTTAGTTAAAAACTTTTGAAATTGAATATTTTTATTATTAAAAAATGATTTTTTCACAAAGTTTACGACTATTAGATTTCATTAACATGATACTGTCTCTAATTGAACTAAACAAAAATCACTTTGTATGTTTAAATTTTTTAAAAATCAATGGCCAATCCTGAAGTAAATTTAATTCACAACCATCACATTCAAACTCTAATAATTCCTTATCCACCAATTGTTATGTTATAACTTCAATTACACTTGTTGAAGTTGATGTTCCATGTATCTGTCACTTCACCCAATAGCCTAACAAACAAAAATGTAAGCATTTCGTACTTGAATAAATGGTGCTTATTCATTTTTTTCTTGAATTTTTGTTGCAAATGTTAATATGTAAAATTGACACTAATAAAGAAACCTATCTAGGGCACATGACCTAATACCAAAAGACCTACCCAATGTGTTCTTTAGGCCTCCAATCCATAATAAATCCAATTCATTATAAAGTCAATGTCCATTAATCACCATTTTTATATGAATAATAATTATAATTCTAATGTTTGAAAGGTGACTATTAAGCATATCATCTATCATCATTTTCTCACGTTCCATCAAATCTTGCAATTGGCTCAATTTAGTACGCATTGTGCACATAGTAATTGACATATCATTTAATAATATATTTGTATCATAAAAAAAAATTTCATGACATAATACTTAATAAACTTTGAATTTAACTATATGTTGGTCAATAATTGGCCTAAAATCCAAAGACCCATAACCCTATACATTGCACATCTTGTGCATAATACCCTCCCTAAACTTGCGGGTTTCGCATTGCGCTTTAATTAAACTTGTAAAGCTATAATTCACTTGTAGGAAATTGGACCACATAATCAAATGCATTATTTTGTACTAGTACAAAAGAACCCAGCTTTGCATGATACTATTGTACGAAATTTTCAATCATGGGCTACACATTTGGAATTTCTCACTTCATCCCAAAAAAAGAAACTTGACATATTTTGGCACCTAAAAAATGCAAAGTATCTCACATGGTTGAAATAAAAACATTAACTAAGTTCTATGATAATGTTAAATTATTGGGATTACAAATCAATGTCATACAAAAAGCAAGGTGTATAATATTCATCAACTCATCTTTGAATTCACCCTTCTTATGCACATTCACCATTTTTATACACCTTCACCATTATCAGATTAGAAATCACATGAAGCCAATCATCAAACTTTGCAAGATTTTTCGCTTGTACTTTTCGATTTGTTGGACAAGCCATAATCCCAAACTATTTTAATAAATCTTTCGTCAACATCATAAAACAAGATGTATGAAAATTCACATACTTTGGATCATTAATCTTTGAATGTTTTAACAAATTAGTGCATGGTTCATTAAAAGGAAAAAATAAAACAAAATAACACGTATGGTGTAAACAAAGGGTATACGAGCATACAAATGCCTTAAGCTAGGAGTTGAGCGCACTAGAACAACTAGTGGATGCATATGTGATGTGGTAACATCAACAAGACAATTCGTATATTTGATATAAGGCATAATGTCCATTTACAATTCACAACCTTTATAATTTCAATTTATAATTTCCAAATCATAACTTTTGATCCACAATGAATTAAAATGTGTGTGATATACCAAAAGAAATGCATTGAAAAATTAATCAAAATGCACCTTTCAAACATTTGAATCCAATCCAAATTACTTCCTCAATATTTTCTCAAATTTAAAAAATTTAATCTACAATTTTCAAACTTAAATTTTTGATTGAAAAAAAATTAAAAAACACATAATATATACCTAAAAAAATGCCTTGAAAAATTAGTCCAAATCCACCTTCTAAACACTTGAATCTAATTGAAATTGCCTTTCAAATCACTCTTCAAAATTTCGGATTTAATAATCTCCATGTTCAACATCTAAACCTTAATTTTTAATTGAGTACGAATTAAAAAATGTGAAATACATCAAAAGAAGCACCTTGAAAAGTTAATCCAAATTCCACCTTACAAACACATGAATTTGACCAAAATTGTTTCCCAAATCCCTTTTCAAAGTTTCAGCCTTAATGAATATGCACATTTATTTAAGTACAAAAAGTTTTGAATTGAAATTATTTAATTCGAAACTTTGAAGAGGGATTTTAATTCATAATTTTGAAGAAGGATTTAAGGTTTAAGGTTACATGGGTATCTCAACATAATTTCATTTTTTATTTTGAAATTCTAAAATGAACTACCTCTCATTTTCATGGGTTTCGATTATCATGATGTGTTTAATTTTCTTTAATTATTCACTATTTGGAAGATATGGAGGGTTTGATTTTGGAATTGATAGTTGGATTTTTTGATTTTGATAAAATTTGCAATGTTTGAAGGTGACATAAAATAAAAGTAAGTTGATGGTAAAAAAAAGGATGATAATAATTTATTAGACACACTAAAAAAACATTCGCAATTTAAAAAATGTTGAATTTTAAAACTTTGAAATTTCAAAATATGTACATTTGAAAATTCAAATTTTCAAAAAAAATTTATCATATGTATATGGGGTACAGTGTACATGATGTGTTGAACAAAGTTATTGTTTTAAACATTAAATTAAACTTTACAAAATTAACATTTTTTGGTATGATTTTAAATTATCATCATTTTTCAAGATGAAACATAGGTCTACAAGGAATTTGTACATTTTTATAAATTCATACTTATTAAAAAATGATTAAGAAATTATTTTTTGACTTATTGAAATAATTCTAAGTATTTTTTATAACAAGTTGAAAAAAAAATCATTCATATGAAAAAATTATTATTTTAGAGAAAAAAGATATGTAATCCTAATTAAAGTAATGCTTGTGGCTTCTTTGAATGCTTTTTGACCCATTGGCACATAATTAGAACAAAAGCCTTCGCCCAACGAAAAAGAATAGAATGGACCCCTCATGAATGTATTGAATCATTTCATTGGGTGCATAAAATAATGTATCCAAAGATTTTTGCCACCATTTTAGCCACATCTAATGGTAATGATACAAACTACAAACAAAATAAAATAAAACCTTAAGTTAACATAAAGTATGATGAACTATTGAAAAACCTTTACAAACATTTGATAATAATCTTTTTTAAACATTAAGGGCAAGGCATATTAAATTCATCAACATCCATTTGCTTTATCATTAGCCTTATATCCTTCTCATGTTTTAAAAATCAAGCTTCAAATCAAAATCAAAAGAAAAATTTGACCATTAAAGAACACTAAAAATAAGATAGGTACACAAGTAGGAAGGTAAAATAAATATATAAAAATTCTTGCACTCGTGTTCTTTGCATCCTTTTGGTTAGATGTAATTCATCCATGAACACATGATGTTGAAAACTAAATAAATTACATTCAAATGGATGATGTCAATGGTTAAAATTTCTAAGTGTTCCCATTGCCTAACAACATATTGTAATTCATACCTTGTACACATGTCTAAAATTACATGTCACATATGTCCATACATGTGTGAACCTAGATTTCAACATTATTTAATAAAGGGCAAACTATTTTCCAATAAATGACACCCTAGAGGTTTGAAGATATGTACACACATAAGGCTTCGATTTTTTATATCTTGTAAAAGTTTGTTTAAATTTTTTTATGATTATTGATTAAAGGTGCCACATGAAATTTGACCCTAGTGGGCTATAATTTTTTTGAAGATAAAGTGGATTCACCAATAAAATACTAGCTTTGGACAATGTAATAAAATTCTATGGTCTAGAGAGTTTTCACAACTTGGAATATTGGGCCACAATTTTGTTAAAAATTGTCAAGATGAAATGGCTTAAAATAATCAAAGATCAAAAGAACATGGGTCAATTAATTTTGCACATAAAACGGTCCTCTTGAAAGGTTCATGCCATTATTCTATTATGAAAGTTTGTTGTTATTTGTATTTCTATTATTCCTTTTGGAAGCCCGCCATTCAGAAGAGCTTCATCCATTGACGAGTTCACATGGTATCAAGCTTGAGGACAGCATTAGCCTTTATGTTTCAATAGAGGACATGACAGTAGAACAATTGGGATAGCAACAATAGCAACAAGATTATCTATCTATGACCATTTATTGTTGCACTTGGGGATGGTTGTTAATGCTCATGATTTGTGTGAAGAAGGATTCTCCATTGATCACAACCAGTGAATTTCAGAAAGTTTTCTGTGGTGGCATGATGTAAAATAGAGGATCACTTGCCTGGTTATTTGCAAAACTTGATAATTCTGGAAGTCTCAGTAAACTGTGGTTGTACATTATCGTGTCAGAGCATTTAGTGCTTCAGGTTTAGTGGCGTCCTTGGGAGCCTCCTGTAGCAACAAGCAAAGTTACAACATGTGATGAGTAACTCACAGATGGTAAAAGTTTGAAGAAATAATAGAAATGATAAGAGGCAAAAGGTTGGGTACCATGATTAAATAACTCTCCAAGCAATTTTGTAATTCATCAGACAAACCAATCTCCAGAGAAGTCAAAATATACCTTCTTCTGCAAGAGAAAGGGTGTCACGCTGGAGAGAGCCAAATCAAACTTGAATTTGATTACTTTTGACTTCCTTCAGACAAAGTATCATGACTTGTTGCCCAGTCTTCTTCCTTCCCAATGCACCAAAGTGATGATTGGATGCAAACATTGGGAGATCAATAAAAAAAGGTTTCTGTCCACATTGTTGTTCCTTGAAATGGTGTCACACTTGGGAGAGCTAAATCGAACTTGAATTGGAATACTTTTGACTTCCTTCAGACAAGGTATCATGACTTGTCGCCTAGTCTCCATCCTTCCCAATGCACCATGTGATGATTGGATGCAAAAATTGGGAGATCAACATAAGAAGTTCCCATTCACATTGTTGTTAAGGAACTACTTCATTTGCATCCTTCTGCTAGGTGAAATTGGTACAAGCTTTCAAGAATTGTACAAGTCAACCACTGTCAATTGATGGACCTCAGATAGGTAGAACTTAGTGTTCCATCAATATATCTCACCATTGGCATACATACATACATATATATATATGAAATTGCAGAGAAATCTCCACAACAACAATTTGAAGGTGACACTACAATAAGTCGGTCATAACCTTTATGAGAGTCACCCACAAAGTGTCGAACCTTCACCTTCATCATGAATAGCAGGGATGAGCTGCCACAACTACCCACTGACTTCATCAGCTCCCAACAGTGAGTGTAGATAAGTATATAATAATCTGCCCAAGACCTGGGCTAACCATCATAGAAAATCTATCCCTGAGCTTCTGTTGCATTTCTGGAAGCAATGAGAAGACTCAGTACTAAAGAGCCATTGGCATATACTCTAACATTGCTGAACAACATGTTCATCATACTCTTCATGTTCCCACAAACTTCCAATGAAAATTACAATAAGTTCCAGTCAACCATGCACCAGATGAAGCATCTTCAAACCTCCAATCAAAGCTTGTCAACTACACCTTAACATCTTCATAATCAAGCCCAAATCACAATATCCAGGCAAGTGAAACCAAGGTGTTTGAACCAACAGCCTCCTGAATACTTGCATACTTTTACAACAACTTAAAAGTTAGGTACCAATAGAAACAAAGGATTGGGCATTTAGTCACAGCAATGCCATTTTTAGTTCTTCCAGCGATTGTGTCCTGTTTGTGCTTGTCAGATCTGCTTGGATGTGTCTCATGACGACAGCAGATGCAAAAACAGCAAAGGACAGCTATAAATGGTCATTGGAAGTGAGGCCGCAGGATTAGCGAGCTGATACTCATTGAGACATGACAAATTGAACAAAGATCAAGGTGGCTCTGACCTCCGATACAGCCAGGCTTTAGAAGTCTAGACCACACTCTTCCTTCAAAATGACTTTGTCCTTTGGGTCCACCACAATATCACATGATAGATTCACCTGCACAAACACATGTGGTTCCATTGGAATAAGTAGCAAAACAGTGTGGTTACTATGTGCAATTCCATAGTTCTCAGTGAAACAAACTGCAGATGTATTGACCTCAGAGCAAGTGCTGTTGACAGTGCAACCATGGAGATGATGCCACTGTGACAGCAGCAACACACAGCTGTTGTTTGATATCAAGCAAACAAACACCTAGAGCTGAAAACCCTAATCTCACTTTACAGCACTAGGGTTTCCATATGCAGGAAATGCTGTCACAAGGATGCTCAAAGAGCTTCAACAGCCAACAAAGATGGACTCAAACTGACTGCCAAAACTGGACACAAGAAAAAGCTTAAAACAAATCACAAATTTTGCAATGGAAAGTTTCTTTACCTCCATGTGGGGTTTGAGGAAGAAAAACTGCAAAGCCCCAATGAATTGTATGCGAGTGGTTAAAGGAAGTCTGCGATTCACATAATCCATCCAAAGCTCGCTTGCATTCTCCAAGATTTGTCGAGTCTCCAAGTTGATCACGGCAGGAACTCGCACAACGCTGCGTGCCCTAATACTTCCCCCCTTCAGTTTCACATCCCCTATTTCAGAATCTCTGTACAAAATCCGCGTCCGCCAGAAGTCATACTCCACTCCCGCGAAGTTGCGATTCTTAATCTCAAGCAAAACATCCAAGGTCACGTTGAAATCCACAACAGGAAAAATCGATTTACCGTCATGTCTCTGATCCATGGTTATTCCATCCAGTTTCCATCTCTTCAATTCTACCACTGGTTGAGAAGGCCACAACAAGAATCCCGCACACACAGACAAGAGCATGATGATGATGATGAAGAAGAAGGTCTCTGTAAGAGACAACCACAGCCCTCCTCGTCTCCGCACCCTTGGATACGGCTGTAGCTCATAGTATTCCCCACTCGGAGGAACAGGGTAATATCTCTCTTCCTCTACTAACACCGGCGCCGCTTGCCCTCCCATGAACCCCATCCCTTCACCAATTCCTTCACAAAAAAGAGTGTCTGTTGTTTATCTGTCTCTGTCTCGGAAATCCTTGCACAGAATTTGGTTCTGCTTTGCTGTGTCTATGTCCCCTGAGTCCTTTGCTCAGTTCACGGCGCGGCGAGATTTCGCTTTTGCAATGGGATGATTGCTTGACAAAGAGATCTTCTGTATTGAACACGGGAAAGAACAACTCCTGCGTATCACCACGCTGAGCACGCAAAGAAGATGACGCAAAAACAACAAAAACAACGATTTCAGTGCGAATTCCGAAGGAATTTTTTTTAAGGAAAAAAAAAATATGCAGGGAAAAGAGAAGACGGTGGATTCAAAAGGAGAAGCCCTTCCTGACGCGATCGAAAAATAAAATAAAAATCGTGCAAGATGGAGAGAAGAGCGGAGTGACGAAGACGACGACGAAGAGCAAGTGTATCAAGCGAGTTCCTTGCCGCGCAGCGGCGGGCATCATCGCCAACGAAGCAATGGCTATCACCGTATTCACACGCAAGAGAGTGGAAGGTGACCACAGTCGCTTACGTGGATCTCATAAACGCAAACGTGTGAGAAAAGGGTTTTTTTACTAACAACCCCCAAAGTATCCCCCCCTCTTTTTTTCAATTAAAAAAATAAAATCCATTTATTTTAGTTTTCCAATTGTGGAATTAGTACTCATAAGCTAGTTGTAACTTTTATCTAAATATTTATTAATATTTATTTTTTAAAAAAAGGAAAATTGTTGAACATGATTTTCTATTTTTGTGTAATACCAAAAGTTTTGCAATTTTTTCCCAAAAAAAGAGATATGAAATTAGTCGAATTTACACCCCCCAAAAACCAAAAACAAAAAAAACAAAACAAAAACAAAAAAAAATTAACCCCCAATTTTATTGGTTTTCAAAATGAAAAAAAATCATTTGAAAAAAACATTGTGCATAAGGTTTTTTTTAAAATTATTTTTTAAATATTTTAATTATATCATGATTGAACACACCCTGATTAACCTCTAGTTAATTCTTGATTCTTGTCTTTTGTTTTTTCCAAAAATATTTTTTTCATAAATTTTGGTTCTGGTCTGATTCCTTAAACCCTAATTAGAACTGGTATGATCCCTAAACCCTAAACCCTTGATAGAACTGGTCTGATTCCCTAAACCCTACACCCCTTGATAGAACTGGTCTGATTCCCTAAACCCTAAACCCTAAATAGAACTGGTCTGATTCACTAAACCCTTAACCCTAAATAGAACTGGCCTGATTCCCTAAACGCTAAACCTTAAACCCTAAACCCTAAATAGAACTGGCCTGATTCCCTAAACGCTAAACCTTAAACCCTAAACCCTAAATAGAACTGGCCTGATTCCCTAAACCCTAAACCTTAAACCCTAAACCCTAAATAGAACTGGCCTGATTCCCTAAACCCTAAACCTTAAACCCTAATCCCTAAATAGAACTGGCCTGATTCCCTAAACCCTAAACCTTAAACCCTAAATAGAGCTGCTCTGATTCCCTAAACCCTAAACATTAAATAGAACTGCTCTGATTCCCTTAACCCTCTCAACCCTAAATAGAATTGGTCTGCTTCTTTCTTCAAGAAAATAAGAACGAGTATTGAATTCTGATTGTTGCAGCTCAAGAGCCATCAATTTGTGGTGTTGAGAATGAAGTGTGTCATTGTTTCTCAAGGTGTTGCAACTCCACAGTTGCCAGTATATGTTTGCAGATCAGGAAACTCTCATCAGGAAACTGTAATACATCATATTGTACAGAGAGAGAGAGAGAGAGAGAGAGAGAGAGAGAGAGAGAGAACGAAAAAAAAAGTGGATCAATACCGAAAAGCTCACATTAGATCTTGGCAAGGTAGCCAGAGTAAGCAAGACAACTGCAAAACATATGCAAAGGGGAAAATCTTAGACTGTTCATTGCTGCAGCAGGTTGTTCAACTGCTAAGTAGTCAGAATGAGCAGGAGCACTCATCAAAGGCGTGCTCTTCTTGAGGAAAAAGGAGAAACTAATGCTGAGCTCTCTGTGAGAAGGTTATGTGGGAGGGGAGAGATATAGGTGTGTATGAGTCCATACTCAGCACCTGGGATAGTCTCGGGGTGGTGAAGGTAGCCATTGGTCTTGTGCATTTCCCTCGCGTACAAAAAATGCAGTCTCCATTCCCCAAGAAGTATGAAGCTCTAGGTGACAGTGAAGAAGCCAGACTCCTGCAATCCCATGATGATCACACACACCACCAGCTTCTGCAAAGATCAATGGATAATAACATAGCGCAAGGAAGAATTCAATAGATAGATATATTTTGCAAAGGAAAATCATTGATGAGGAGGAAATAGAAGCAACAGTCAGGAGATCATGGGTACCAGGATTGTCAGCCACAAAGCGAAGAGCAAGCCAGCCTCCTGAGGGCACACCATATGTGTTGCGCAGGGGAGGGTTGATGAGGTTGAAACTGGCAGGGCTCGTTGCAGGATCATAGTTCCCATAACCCTTGCCTACAATGTACACACTGTAGCCATGGAGATGGAATGGGTGTGTCTCAAATTCCAAGATTGAAGTGTCTTGAAGTATCAACTACAGCAGTGTGCATACCACAAATCCCAATGTCAATGATTCGATCTGAGTATGAACTTGGAAGAAGATTGACCATGTTTGTGATGCAATTTTCCTCTCTGTAAGGTGATGTAAGAAGAATGAGAGAGAGAGGGGAGTACCTGGACATTGGAATTGAATCCGATGGCACTCAGCCGTGTTCCATGCTCCGGATACCATGCAGATGTTGGGGGTGGAGGTCCTGTGTAATCGAATGGAGTGTCGGGCTGGTCAGGAAATGAGAGATTGAAGTCTGCTCCGGACACAAGCACTCCCCGACCTGACAAGTAGCCATACTCCAACAGAGATCTCCTGGCAGTGGTGGGAAGGTTGAAAGTGATGTTGTTCACGGACCCACGAAGCCTATTTCCATTGATGCCATCACAAGTCGGAAGAGGAGGGCAGCTCTGGTTACTGGCAAGACCATATCCAACTGTGTAGAACAAGTGTCTGTCCACCGTTTTTGGGACTGACAGTAGCTGGTTGCTGTTGTTCAAAGTGAATTGCTGTGCCTCAAAGTAGTCTCTGTATGAGGAATCATTGTGAGATGGCATTCGGGGCATGATGGGGCTGGATCCACCCGAGGCTGGGTACTCCAGAAGTGCAGTTGCTGGTATGGTTGGAAATGGGATCTGCCAATCAAAGACCCACAAAGATGAAGGCCCTAGAGAATGAAGATCTGAAGAACTTTCTTTCATGAGCTCCTATTTTCAAAGCCAAAATTACAGAACACGCATCATCTAGGAACTACCCATTGCTGCAAAACAAAATGCAGCAACA
>Ga0209611_10006215_pt1 | contig 19676 bp, 21 predicted proteins | sample S1TSphgellanicum_3_FD_187693 | JGI IMG/M metagenome (GOLD analysis project Ga0209611, IMG submission 187693) | Host-associated microbial communities from peat moss isolated from Minnesota, USA - S1T2_Fc - Sphagnum magellanicum MG (SPAdes) (version 2) | ecosystem: Host-associated > Plants > Peat... | reverse complement strand
CGTGTCATCGCGAGCGGCCACCGTGTCATCGCGAACGGCCACTGTGTCATCCTGAGGCTCTCGAAGGATGGGCGTGCCACGCAGGGTTATCTCACGCCCATCCTTCGAGAGCCTCAGGATGACATGTTCTCAGGATGACATGTTCTCAGGATGACATGTTCTCGGGATGACATTGTCTCGGGATGACATTGTCTCGGGATGACATGTTCCCGGGATGACCGTGTCGTCGGATGACCGTTTGCCTGGAGGCGGTTAGGCCAGGCTCTTTCGGAAGAAGGCCAGCATCTTGTCCTTTTCGGGCATGATGCGGAACTCGTTGAAGCCCCACGATTTGACTTGCGCGATTCCGCGTTCGTTGTTCATCGGTAAGCAGAAGGTAATCGTCGTGATGTTTTTCTTCTTCGCGATCGCTTGCACGTCGGTGATCAGCTGCGTCGTCACGGCAGACGGCGCGTCGGGTCGCGTGCGCAGCGACTCGATCATCCCGATGTCCATGCCGTTCGCGGCTTCGGGGTCGTTGTAGCCGGGCGGAAATTTGAACACTAGCTGCACGCTGCCGAGCACCCCGCTCGCATCTTCGGCGATCAGGATGACGCGACGTCCCGCCTGCTGCTCGCTGAGCCACTTGGTGATGCGCATTTCCCAGGTTTCGCCCGCGGGTGCCGGTCCGCTGAAGACGCCGTCGGACACCAGCCGTTCCGCATCGCGCGGAAGAGCGAATCGTATGAAGATGCGGCTCACAAGGGTCACACGTTTGTGAGAAAGGGCCTCGGCCCCCCTGCCGAATGGCCCGCTATGCGTGCGGCAGCGGCGATACCGGCGGGCTCTCCCGAGGCATGAGCGAGCGCGTCATCTTTTCGTTCGGCCGGGACCTGCGCGTGGGCGACCATGCGGGGCTCGCGGCCGCGACGCGGCTCGGCGATGTCGTGCCGGTCTTGATCGTCGACCCGGCGACCGCGGCGCGCTTGCGTCGCTCGCCGCGCCGCGCGGCCTACTACTGTGGTGCCGTCGCGGCGCTCGATGCGGCGCTGCGCGCACGCGGGACCGCACTGCTGGTACGCCGCGGCGCGACGGGTCCGATCTTGCGCGGCCTCGCGCGGGCGCTCGGCGCGCGCGCCGTCGGGTGGAGCGTCGCGCACGATCCGCAAAGCGTTCGCTTCGAGCGGGACGTGCAATCCGTCCTTGAAGAAGCCGGCATCCGGACCTTCCCCGTCCACGATGCGACCGTCATCCCGCCCGAGGACGGCGCGCTGGTCAATCGGCGCGGCGACGCGTACCGGTCGTTCGCCGCCTACGTGACGCGCTGGCGCAGCCTCGTCCCGGCTCCGCGCGAGCCCGACGCGGTGTTCGCCAAAACCGAAATCGCCAGCGAAGCGCTGCCCGAACCCACGGACTTCGGCGCCAGCGCGCCGCTCGACGGGTCGGCCGGCGAAACCCACGCGCGGCACGCGCTCGAAGCGTTTCTCGACGGTCCGGCGGTGCATTATGCGAGCGGCCGGAACGTCCCGGCGGCCGATGGAACCGCGCGGCTCTCGGCCGCGCTCTCGTTCGGAACGATCGCCGCGCGCACCGTCGTGCGCGAAGCCTGCCTGCGGCTCGGCGATCCGTTTCTGCTGGCGGAAGAGCGCCTGTCGATCAAACTCTTTCTGCGCGCACTGGCGCAACGCGATTTCTTCTTGCAACTCGCCTGGTACACGGAATCGCTCGAAGAAGAACCGCTGCAAGAGAAGATGCGCGGCTTCGCCTTCGCGCGCACGCATCCGCAGCTCGACGCCTGGCGCACCGGGCGCACCGGCTTTCCGCTCGTCGACGCCGGGATTCGCGAACTGCGCGCGACCGGCTGGATGCATCCGCGCGTGCGCGCCGTCGCGGCATCGTTTCTGTGTTTCGATCTCGGCGTGGACTGGCGCGTCGGGCGCGACACGTGGGAACAGTGGCTGATCGAAGACGCGCCGGCGCTCGCGACCGGCAACTGGCAGTGGATCGCGGGCGTCGGCGCCGACTACGGTTCCTATCCGCGCATCTACAATCCGCTGCGTGCCGCGCGCCGCTTCGATCCGGTTGCGAGCTATGTGCGGCGCTGGATCCCCGAACTCGCCGGCCAGCCCGACCGCACGATCCTCGACCCGCACGCCGCCGGCGGCGCGCGCCAGCTCGCGCTGAGCTTATTTGGTCCGCGCGACTATCCCGCGCCGATCCTCGATCACGAGGCGGCGGCGCGGGCGTTTCTCGAGCGCTACGGTCGCGAGGTGCGAGCCGCGCCAGCGTAGCTTACGCCGTCGGACTGGACCGTTCGATGTAATCGGAGACGAACGGGACGCGCACGTCCTCGCCGTTCCAGACCTTGAAACCGTACACGACGCTCGCGACGAACGCGACCGGGATGACGAACGGCAAGAGCGGGAACGCCGGCCAGCCGATGACGGGGATCGCGGTGATGGCGCTCAGCGCAAACCATAACCCGTAGATCCCGAAGTTGAACCCGAGGGCTTGCCAGGCTTGCTTGCGGACGAACGGCGAGCGTGCGCCGTCGAAGAGCGCCAAGAGCGCGAGCGGCCAGAACGGATACCCGAGCGCCACGAGCGCGCGCGACTCCGGCCGTACCGCGACGGCGGCCGGCGCCGCTTGCTGCTGGTACATCGGCGGCGGAGGCGGCTGCGGCGGCGGCGGTGCGTAGCCCCGTTCGCTGCGCGGCGGGACGCGGCCGGGAAGTTCGCGCGTGCCGGCGGCGGCGTCGAGCCGCGCGCCGAGACGGCAACCCGGGCAATCGCCGTTTTCCGAGCGGCACGTGCCGCAAATCGGCTGACGGCAGCCCGAGCATTGAGCGAGTGACGGTACGGCGTGATGGTAGTAGCAGTCCACGAGTAGCCTCCGAAGATCGAACTCTGCCCGTGGTACGGCCCGGCATGAGGCGAAGTTTCAGCTCGCGCCGAAGCCTTGCGTCCGAGATGGAACGCGGTTCGGTCCTGCGGCGGCTCTTGCGCGAGGCGCGCCCATACTACAGACGCCTGGCGCTTGCGATGACCCTCGGATTTCTGGCCGGCGTCGCGCCGCTGGCACTGCTGCAAGTGCCGAACGTCTTTCCGCGCGTCCTCGTCGGACCGCACATCGACGCGGGCGCGCTCTGGCTCGTCATCGGGATCGTGCTCGTCTCGCAGATCGGCGGGGCGCTGGCGGGCTACGGCCAGAGTTACCTCACCGCGTGGAGCGGCCAGCGCCTGATCGCCACGCTGCGGGCACGGTTGTTCGATCGCGTGAACCGCATGCCGCTGCTCGAGTTCGACAAATGGCGGCCCGGCGAATTCATCTCGCGCTTCTCGAGCGACCTCTCGATGATGACGGACGCCGTGTCGATCTCGCTGCCGCAGATGGTTCAGGTGACGGTGACGTTCATCGGCTCGCTGGCCGCGATCTTCTATATCGACTGGCTGCTCGCGCTCGTGCTGCTCGGCTGCGCGCCGTTCATCTCGGTGATCATCGGCCGGTTCAACAAGCTCGTCGTGTCGAGCACGCGGCGCGCGCAAGAACGGATCGCCGATCTCTCCAGCAACTTGACCGAAGTGTTGCAGAACGAGCGCATCGTGAAAGCGTTCCGGCGCGAGGACTACGAGCACGACCGCTTCGCCGGCGCGAACGACCGGTTCTTCGGCGCGAACATGAAGGTCACGCAATTCAACCAGACGCAGGCGCCGGTCATCGCGGCCGTCGTCTCGATCGCGCTCTGCGTCGTGCTGGCGATGACCGCCCGCGAGCTCGCGCTCGGACGGCTCGATCTCAAGCACGCCGTGCAGTTCTTCGGGGCCGCCGCCCTGATGATCAACCCGATGAATCGCTTCTCGATTTTCCTCGGCGATTTCGCGCGCGCGCTCGTCGGCGCGGGACGCGTCTTCGAAATCCTCGACTTGCCGATCGAACCCGACGATCCGCCCGGTGCGCTGCCGCTGCGCAACATCGTCGGCGACGTGCGTTTCGAACGCGTCCGCTTCGCCTATGAAGCGGGCGGAGCGCCGGTGCTCGAGGATTTTTCGGCCGAGATGCGCCACGGCGAGACGGTGGCCTTGGTGGGTCCCTCCGGTGCCGGCAAGTCGACGATCGTGAATTTGGTTCCGCGCTTTTACGAGCCGCAGGGGGGGCGGATCACCATCGACGGCGTCGACATCGCGAACGTGCGGCTCGGCGATCTACGCGGCGCGATCGCCATCGTGCCGCAGGAGACGATGCTCTTCAACGGCACCGTCGCCGAGAACATCCGCTATGGCAGGCTCGAGGCCTCCGACGAAGAGGTCGCGGCGGCCGCGCGCGAGGCCAACGCCGAGGAGTTCATCCTGAACTTGCCGCTGGGCTACCGGACGATCTGCGGCGAGCGCGGCGTGCGGCTCTCGGGCGGTCAGCGCCAGCGTATCGCGATCGCCCGCGCGATCCTGCGCGATCCCCGGATCCTGATCCTCGACGAGGCGACGAGCGCCTTGGACTCCCATTCCGAGGCGATGATCGAGCAGGCCCTGGACCGGATTCTGCCTGGCCGCACGACGCTGATCATCGCGCACCGGCTCTCGACGATTCGCCGGGCCTCGCTCATCCTCTACATCGAGGCGGGTAGCGTGCGCGAGACGGGGACCCACGAGGCGCTCATCGCCGCCGGCGGCGCCTACGCCACGCTCCACGCGGCCCAATTCAAGTAGCCGTCGGGCTAAGGCTTTGGGGCCGCCCGGCCGATGGTGGTGGAGATGGCGGATAACATGATCTCGTTCGGGCCGACCGTGTCGCTGCTCAAGGACGCCAACAAAGGCGCCGCCGAGACGCACGCCGCGATCGCGAACAACATCGCGAACGTCAACACGCCGGGATTCATGCGCTCGGACGTCTCGTTCAAAGAAGCGCTCGCGGCCGAGCAGGGCAAACCCGCCGACCCGGACCAGCTCGCGATGGTGACCGATCAGGAGAATCAGATCCCCGAGGACGGCGCGCTGCCGCCGCTGGAGCCTTTCCAGGTCACGACGACGGTCGACCGCTCGGAGCAAATCCGGGTCGATGGGTCGAACGTCGACATCGATCAGGAGATGGCGAAGCTCACGCTCAACTCCGGCTACTCCTCGATGATGCACGAGCTGCTCAGCAACCAATATACGCGCCTGCGCCGCGCGATCACGGAGACGAATAGCTGATGGGCATGTACGATTCCGTCGAGGTCAGCGCGTCCGGCCTCTCCGCCGAGCGCCTCGCGATGGACGTCATCGCGAACAATCTCGCGAACGTCAACACGACGCGCACGCCCGAGGGCGGCGCCTTCAAACGCCAACTCGTCGTCTTCCAACAGAAGGCGGACGCCGATTCCGCTGCCAAGGCGACGAACTTCGGCCCGACCGCAACCGCCGCGAATACGGTCGACGACACCGGGATCAACCTCGATAGCACCGATGTCGATACCGATCTCTTCGGCCCGGATCTGAACAAATCGCGCGCCGGCGTGCAAGTCGTCGGCATCACGCAGGACAACGGTCCCGACCGCCTCGTCTACGATCCCGGTCACCCCGATGCGGATGCGCAAGGCTACGTTCACATGCCCAACGTCGATGTCGTGAAAGAAATGGTCGATATGATGGCCGCCCAGCGAGCGTACGAAGCCAACGTGACCGCGATTCAGGAATCCCGCAACATGGGCACCGCCGCCCAATCGCTGCTGAAGTCGTAGCATGGATTTCGCCAGCGCGGTTTCCAAGGTGATCCCGGGGACGTTCGTCCCCGACATCGCCGGCGGCTCGAACGACGTCCCGAACATCTCACCGGTCCCCGGCGTCACGCAGACGCCGGATACGGACAACGGCGGAACGTCGTTCAAAGACACGGTGAAGAAGATGCTCGGCGACGTCAACGACAAGCTGAATACGTCGGATCAGCTCACGCAAGATCTCGCGACCGGCAAGGAAAGCGACGTCGAGAAAGTCGTCACCTCGAACGAAGAAGCGAACCTGGCACTGCAGTTCGCGATGTCGATCCGCACCAAAGTGCTCGACGCCTACACCGAAATCTCCCGGATGCAGGTCTAGACTAGCCACTCGGCCAGCTCGATCGCCTCGGTTCCGGGAATAGGTAGCGGGTGAACGATGCGGAGTTGCTGGCGGGGCGCTATCGGCTGGACGAATCGATCGGGCACGGCGGGATGGCCGTCGTGTTCCGGGCGTTCGATACGGTGCTCGAACGGCCGGTCGCGATCAAGTATTTCCAGACTCACCTCATGCGCGAGCCGCTCCTGGTGGAGCGCTTCCGCCGCGAGGCGCTGGCTGCCGCGAAGATCGCGCATCCGAACGTCGTTGCCGTCCACGACGTCGGGACCGGCGACGACGACCGGCCGTTCATCGTGATGGAACTCGTCTCCGGTCCGAGTCTGGCCGAGGTGCTCAAGGCGGGACCGTTGCCGGACCGGCGCGCGGCGCGGATCGGAGCCGACATCGCGCGGGGGCTCGCGGCTGCGCATGCGATCGGCTTCGTCCACCGCGACGTCAAGCCGGCCAACGTGATCCTGACCGCGGCCGACGTCGCCAAACTCACGGATTTCGGCCTGGTGCTGGACGCGGGCGAGGAAGCGCCGCCGAGCGAGCTGACGATGCACGGCGCGATGCTCGGCTCGGCGGCCTACGTCGCGCCCGAACAAGCGCGGTACGGCGAATCCTCCGCTGCCTCGGATCTCTACGCGCTGGGCTGCACTCTCTACGAAGTCGTCGCCGGCAGCCCGCCCTTCGGCGGCGTGACCGCGATCGATCAGGCCGTGAAGCGGCTCGTCGAGGCGCCGGAACCCGTCGCGAAGCGTGCGCCGGGGATCGAGCCCGCACTCGCCGCGCTCATCATGGAGTTGCTGGTGCGCGATCCCCAGCGCCGCCGCGACGACGCGGGCGAAGTCGGTGAAGAACTTGCGGCGCTCGGAGCCGAGGGGCCGGACTAAAGTCTGGGAATTCGCCGCCGAACACCATAGTGGATGCGGCTGGACACCCTCGCACGGGTGAGCCGCGGTTCGACCGGATCGATTGAAGGTCGGGCACATGGTTTCGGCGCTGCGATTTGCAGGGCCGAATCCGTACCAAGCACCGTGCGGAGGGTTTTTGTTTTGGTCCGAGGGCTCTATACGGCAGCGACCGGCGCACTCGTCGCGGAAGCCAACGTCGATACGATCGCGAACAACCTCTCGAACGCGAGTACGGCCGGTTTCAAGCGCACGCTGATGCAGATTCAGTCGTTCCCGCAAACGGCGTTGTACCGCGATCAGACCGATCCCGGCCAGCTCCCCAACGCCTACATCGCGGGCATCGGAACGCACCAGGCGATCGGCTCGCTCGGCAGCGGCTCCTACGTCTACGACACGCCGACCGAGTTCGAGCAAGGCGCGCTCAGCCAGACGGACAACCCGCTCGACGTTGCCTTGCAAGGCCCGGGCTTCCTCACGGTTGCGACCGGACCCAATCAAACGGCGTATACGCGCGCCGGCAGCCTGACGGTCTCGGCGCGGGGCGTCCTGGAGACGACGCGCGGTGAGCCGGTGCTCGACAGCCAAGGCAACGCGATCACGATCAACCCGCAGAACGGGCCGATCCAGATCGACAAGCAGGGCAATGTCGTGCAGAACGCGCCGGCCGGCAGCGGTGCGCAGAACACGCAGATCGCCAAACTCGGGATCGTCGAGTTCAACAACACGAACTTGCTCCGCGCGCAAGGCGGCACGAACTTCATCAACGCCGGCGCGACGGCGTCGGCCGCAACGCAAACCTCGGTCGTGCAAGGATCCGTCGAATCGAGCAATGCGGACGTCGTGCGCTCGATGGTCGACCTGATCGCCAACCAGCGCTGGTACGAAGCGAATATCAAGATGGTTCAAACCCAAGACCAGACGACGCAGGCCGCGATTTCGCAGGTCGGCCACTCGTCGTCCAACTAGGAGACTCCCCGACATGATGCGAGCACTCTACACCTCTGCGTCCGGCATGGAGGCGCAGACCTACAACATCGATACGATCTCGAACAACCTCGCGAACGTCGGCACGACGGGTTTCCGCAAGAACCTCGCGCGCTTTCAAGATCAGATCTATCAGCAGCTTGCCGCACCCGGTACGCCGGTCGGCGCCGCGGTCGTTCCGGTCGGCCAAGACGTCGGTCTCGGCGTCAAAGTCGGCTCGTCGGAGAAGATCTTCACGCAAGGCACGATCCAAGAGACGGACAACCCGCTCGACGTCGCGATCGAGGGCGACGGGTTCTTCCAAGTGCAGCTGCCCGACGGCACGACCGCCTACACGCGCGACGGGTCGTTCAAACTCGATGCGACCGGTCAGATCGTGACCGCGAACGGCTACTTCCTCACGCCGAACATCACCGTCCCGACCAACGCGACCGCCGTACAAGTCGGCAGCGACGGCACGGTCTCGGCGCAGATCCCGGGTCAAGCGACGCCGCAGACGCTCGGCCAAATTCAGCTCGTGCGGTTCGTGAACCCGGCCGGCCTCTTGCCGTACGGCCAGAATCTCTTCCAGCAGTCGGGTTCGTCCGGCGCGCCGACCGTGACGACGCCGGGGCTCAACGGGGCGGGCACGCTGCAAGGCGGGTACACCGAAGCCAGCAACGTCTCGGTCGTGCAAGAGATCGTCAATATGATCACCGCGCAGCGCGCGTACGAAGCGTCGTCCAAGGGCGTCACGACGTCGAACGAGATGCTGCAGACCGCCGTGAACATGAAGCAATAACGATGCGCCGCTTCGCCCTCGCACTGCTGGCCGCCGCCGCGACGTTCGCTTCCGCGAACGCCGCGCCGCTGCGCGTCCAGACGGTGCCGGGCGAGCGCATCGCGGCGATCGCCGGCCGGATCGCGGGAACGCTGATCTCCGGTTCCGATCGCACGGTGACCCCGGCGTTCAAGATCTTCGATCAGACCGTCCCCGCCGGCACCATCGCGATCGAAACCGGGACGCCGCAGGTCAATCCATCGTACGTGACCGTGCCGATCACGATCGACGTCGACGGAAGAGTCGCGCGTACGCTCGTCGCGGGCTATCGCGTGACCACCTACGTGACGACGACGGTCGCCGCGCGCGACCTCACGCCGGGGACGGTGCTGACCCCGGGCGACCTGGCCACCCAGCGCGTGCCGTCCTACGGTCGTGCCGGGATCGATCCGGCCGCGCTCATCGGCCGCCAATTGCACACGACCGTCGCGCGCGGCGCGGTGGTCTACGTCGAGCAGACGGGCCTGCCGCTGCTGGTCCGCGCCGGTCAGCCCGCGCTGCTGATCGTCCGCGACGGCGGGGTCTCGCTCTCGGCCGACGTGGTCGCCCGTACGGGCGGCGCGCTCGGTGAATCCGTCAGCGTCTGGGATCCGCAGACGCAGCGCGCGCTCTCCGGTGTGGTGACCGGTCCCAACGTCGTCGAACTCGTCCTTCCGGGGTCAACCGAATGAAAACATTGCATGCGCTCGCGCTTGCCGCTCTCGGTGCCGCAATCGCGCTCCCCGCTCAGGCCGATACGCTCTACGTTGCGGCACCGCCGCCGGCAGCGCCCGGTCATCCGCTGCATCTCGTGAGCGATCACAAGGCGACGCAGGTCGGCGATCTGGTCGCGGTCGTGTTCGATTTCAGCACCGCCGCCTCGCGCACGTATCAGTCGACGACCGCCAAAGGCTACACCGCGACGCAGGGCGCCGGCAGCGGCTTTCTGAGCCTGCCGCTCTTACGACTCGGCGGCAGCGCAACCGGATCGACCGCCTCGAACGCGAGCGACGCGAAGAGCGACGCCAGTTCGTTCGTCTCGGCGATGATGGCGACGGTAACGAACGTGCTGCCCTCGGGCGCACTGCAGCTCGAAGGCGATCAAGAGATCTTCATCAACGGCGAGAAGCAGAAGTTGCACGTGATCGGCTTCGCGCGCGTCGACGACATCGACAACACCGATTCGATCGCCTCGACGCGGCTCTCGAACGTCTCGGCGACGTATCTGGGCAACGACACGAAAGATCACAAAGGCATCATCCGCAAAGTGCTGGACGCGCTGTTCTGATGAAACGCTTGCTCGCCGCGGTCATCGCCGCCTTCGTCACGATGCTCTCGCTCGCGCCGGCCGGCGCGCAGGGCGTGCTGCTCAAGGACATCGTCCACGTCCAGGGCGTCACGAACAACCAGCTCGTCGGCTACGGCATCGTAACGGGTCTGGCCGGGACGGGCGATTCGACGTCCGTCATCTCGACCTCGAAGACGCTCCAGAACGTGCTGCAGAGTTTCAACGTCTCGACGCTGACGACCGACTTGCGTACCCGCAACGTCGCGGCGGTCATCGTCACGGCCAGCCTGCCGCCCTTCGCGCATTCCGGCGACAACATCGACATCACCGTCTCGTCGATGGGCGACGCAACCACGCTCCAAGGCGGGACGCTCGTTCTCACCGAGCTGAAAGCGGCGAACAATCTGGTCTACGCGACGGCGCAGGGCCCCGTCTCGGTCGGCGGCTTCACGGTCGACAATAACGCCGCCGGATCGAACGGGATCTCGAAGAACTTCACCGCCGCCGGCCGCGTCCCGCAGGGCGGCGTGATCGCCCGCGACATGGTTACGAACATCCAGCAGGATCCGCAAGGCTTCTCGTACGTGCTCACGACGCCCGATTACAAGACGGCCTCGCACGTCGCCGCGGCGCTCAACGAACGCTTCGGCAACGGCACGGCGCGCGCGCTCGACGCCGAGACCGTGCGCGTCAACCTGCCGGGGCGCTACACGAACGATCCGGTCTCGTTCCTCTCCGATGCGAGCGACCTGCGCCTCGACGCCGATCAACTCGCGAAGGTCGTCATCAACGAACGCACCGGAACGATCGTCTTCGGCGGCGACATCACGCTCGCGCCGGTCGCGATCGCGCACGGCAATCTCTCGATCACGATCGCGACGAACAACACCGCCGTGCCGGCTCAGCCGTTCACGAACGCACAGAACACCAACCAGCGCAACACGACCGTCACGGCGACCGAGAGCGGCCGCAAGTTGATCTACATCAACGGTGCGGCGACGCTCGGCCAGGTGGTGCGCGCACTCAACACGATCGGCGTCTCGCCGCGCGACCTGATCTCGATCGTGCAATCGCTGCGCGAATCGGGCTCGCTCCAAGCCGACTTGGATATCATCTGACCGATGGCCGACATCACGAATTCGATTGGAGTCCACGCGAAGAAGCCGCCGGCGCCGCTGACGGCGGATCAGCAGGCCGCGCTCAAGCGCCTGCACACGGCCGCGACCCAGTTCGAGTCGGTCTTCGTCGACATGCTCTTCAAGGAGATGCGCAAGACGGCCCCGCCCACGTCGATCACCGGCGAGACCTCCAACGCGGACAACATGTTCACCGACATGCTCGACGAGAAGCAATCCGAGAACGTGGCCAAGACCGGCTCCTTCGGGATCGCGAAAATGCTCGAATCCCAACTCAAGGCCTCCGTACTCGCAAACCCCAAGGCGGCGCTCAAGACCCGCCAAATCGGCGAGGGCGAATTCTGATGCCGAATCTCACGGCTCCCCTAAAGTTGGGCCTTCCTGGCTCCGACAACATTCCTAGCGAGGAAGCAAGGGGAGAATTCGAGCGTTATGATCATCAGCCGGGCCGAGATCGAGTCCGCGGTCTCGGCCAACCGCGCGGAGGCGAAGAAGAAACGGCTGCGGGTCGACGCGATCGCGTACGATACGGTCGATTCCTACGAGGCGACGGGCGAAACGTCGGGCCTTGCGGGGATGGCTGCGGAAGTGGCCGCCAATCCGTTCTACCGCACGTCGCTGGTGGCGGACCTGGAGCGTCGCATCGCCGAGGGACGGTATTACGTTCCGGCGGATCAGATCGTCGAGAAGTTGATCGGCCGGCTGGCCGCCGAGGCGATCGCGAACTAGCCCCCGGGGGCCGCGCTGCGGCCCCGGAGATCCGCTGATGGCCGCCGATAGCTGGCGTGCCTACGGCGACATGCTGGCCGCCGAGAACAAGGCGCTGGCCCAGCTCGGCGCGGCCGCGCTCGAGATGACGCAGGCGCTCGCCGGCGGGAAACCCGCCGCCATCGAGGCCGCCGACAAGAAGGTCAACGGGTACCGCGTCGTGTTCACGGTCGCGCACGAGCGCCGGATGCAGATGCAGAAGCGCGGCTTCGGCGATCTCACGCTGCAGCAGGTCTGCCACTATGCCCCGGCGGGGATGCGCCGCCCGCTGGCCGCGCTCGTGCGCGATATGGAGATCCGCGGCATCGCGCTGCGGATCACGATCTCCAACAACAAAGCGTTGATCCTCGCCGGGATGGAGCGCCTGCAACGCGTCGTCCGCGTGCTGCAAGAGTCCATGTCCGAGAAACCCGGTACCTATAAACGCCGCGGCATCGTGCCGCCACCCTCGGGAAGCGTTCTCGTGAGCCGCAAAGCATGAGTTTTTTCGCCCTCAACACCGCGGGTAACGCGCTGCAGGCGTATACGGAAGCGATGGACGTCACGTCCAATAACATCGCCAACGTCAACACGCCCGGCGCTTCGCGCCAGGTCGCCGAGCTCACGGAAGCCCCGCCGATCGCCGGTTCGCCCGACTACGGCACGAATCTGAGCCATCCCGGCACGCTCGGCGAAGGCTCGCTGGTCGATTCGATTCAGCGCATCCACGACGATAGCTACGACGGCCTCTTCCGCGGCGCGACCTCGTCGGCGAACTACTACACGACGGAGCAAGCGCAGCTCACGAACTTGCAGAGCGAGTTCGGCGAGCCCTCGGCCGGCGTCAATACGGCGTTCACGACCCTGCAAACGTCGCTCTCGAATCTCGCCGCATCGCCGACGTCGTCGAGCGTACAACAAGGCGTCCTCTCCGCGGCGCAGGGCTTCGTGACGAAGCTCAATTCGGCGAGCCAGGCGATCGAGGATCAGGAATCGACCGTGCTCACCCAGGCGACCTCGGTCGTCACGCAGGCCAACACGCTCATCGAGAACATCGCGCAACTCAACGGCGAGATTCGGGCCCAAACGGCCGTCGGCAACAGCCCTAATACCTATCTCGATCAGCGCGATGAAGACATCGATCAACTCTCTCAGCTGATTTCGGTGACCACGTCGATTCAGGCCGACGGTTCGACCCTCGTGACCGTCAACGGCCAGGCGCTGGTCAACGATACCGAGGCCTACACGCTCGCGCCGCCGGTCGTCGGCACGGCTAGCGACGGGTCGCCGGAATTCAAGATCGGCTTCGCCGACGATACCAATCCGACCAATCCGACGGCCGTGCCGCTCGGGTCCGGTCAGCTCGCCGCGTTCGCGGACATCTACAACAACAAGCTGATTCCGTACGCCGACCAGCTGAACAACTTCGCCAGCGCCGCGGCGGGCGAGATGAACCGGATCACCGAGTCGGGCTACGACAGCGAAGGCAACGCCGGCACGGCGCTCTTCCAGCCCGTCTCCGCAACCGAGCCGATCAGCGCGGCCAACATCCAGCTCGGGATCACCGAGACGAATGCGCTCCCCACCTCGTTCGCGACGACGGCGGCGATCTCGGCGACGGCCACGGCGCCGGACGGGAACTTGCTCGCGCCGCAGCCGCTCAACGCGGCGAACACGACCGTCGACATCGCCGATGCCCTCGACGGCAATCAGGACTTGAACAATCCGCCGGCCGCTGACGTCCCCGCCTCGGCCGGGCCGCCGCCGGTTGCGGCGTCCGGTGGCGTGCAAGGCGTGCTGACCGTGACGGTCAACGGCGTCGATCAGTATTTCTATTACAGCACCAACCCGGCGGTCGACGCGACCGGCGTCGGCGGTGACGGCGGGTATGCAACCGGCGCCGACGTGCCGGGCACGGCGGGCAATGCCGCGTCGGTTTCGGACTTCATCGCGAACTTCAACGCAGCCCAACTCGGCGTGACGGCATCGTACAACACGACGGGCCAGACGATCGTTTTCACGCGCGATCCGACGAATACGAGCCTGGCATCGCGCGCCGCGCAAGGGACGAATGCGAATTCGCCGACCTTCCAGATCAGCGACAGCAACATCACCGGGACGCCGGATACGACGCAGGGCGTCGCGGCGACCTCGCTGCTCGGCGCACTGGGCGCGTCGGGGATCAACGGTCAGACGATTGGCACGAACGCCGACGGCACCGACGATACGGGTGTTGCGAACGCGCTCGTATCGCTCTTCTCGACGCCGGTCGGCATCGGGTATCTGCAGACGACGGTAGGTACGGTCACCGGCACCGTCCCCGGCAGCCTCACGATCACGGCGCCGGACGCGGCATCGGCCGCGTACTACGATACGGTCGACGTGGGCCAGGAACTGACGTTCATCAGCGCGACGACGGGCACGGAGCAAACCGTCACGGTGACGGGCGTCAATAGCAATACCGGCAGCATCACGGCGAGCGGGTTCACGAGCTTGCCGGTGGCCGGCGATGCGATCACGACGACCCCGACCGAGACGCTCGGGACGGCCTACGGCGGCCTCGTGAGCCAAATGGCGCTCGACCTCTCGACGGCGTCGACCGCCGCGACCACACAATCGAATCTTGCCAGCACGATCAACACCTCGCGGCAGGCCGTCGACGGTATCAACCTCGACGAAGAGACGCAGAATCTGCTCAAGTACCAGAACGCCTATCAAGCCGCCGCCCAGACGATCAGCACGATCAACGATATGCTGCAAACCGCGATCGCCATCATCAGCACCACGGCTTAACGAACGCTCCGGAGAAGTCTCATGCGCATCGCAACGTCGACGATCTACGACAATCAGACCGCTTCGATCGACAACCTCGAAACCGAATACCAGACGCTCGGCAACCAGCTGTCCTCCGGTATTTCGTTCAACGCGCCCTCCGACGATCCGACCATCGTCGGCGAAGATCTCTCGCTGCGCACGACCCTCGCGACCGAGTCGCAGCAGACGACGGATATCACAAGCGCCACGAACCAACTCACGTCGACCGATTCGGCGCTTGCGAGTTTGACGTCGGTCTTGCAGAGTGCGCGTTCGCTCGCCGTGCAGGCCGCTTCGGGTACGACCACCGACGCGCAGCGTGCGGAGATCGGCACCCAAGTCTCGCAGTTGTTGCAGCAAGCGATCGCGATCGCGAATACGCAGGATAACGGATCGTACATCTTTGCGGGCAGCGCAGATCCGACCGTTCCGCCGGTCAAGGCCATCGGCAGTCCGATCAACGGCGTGGCGATCAGCGGCAACAACGCGGCTGAGGGTCAGCTGCTCGACAACGGCCAAGAGGTCACGACCTCGACGTCGCTCCAGCAAGCGTTCAACGTGGGTGCCGCCGACGGCTCGCCGAGCGTGTTCCAGGCGCTGATCAACCTCGAGGACACGCTCACGAACGGCACGGTCTCGGATGAGAGCGGCACCGCGCTCAACATCCCGGGCGAAGTGATTCAAGGTGCCGGTTCGACGACCCCGTCGACGCTCGGGGACGCGCCGCTCGCGACCGCGATCACGGGCGATAACAGCACGCCCACCGCGGCGCAGATCGCGGCCGGGGTCACGAGCCAGTACACGATCCGGATCAACAGCTCGACGGCCAACGGCGTGCAGTCGGTGGAGTCGTACTCGTTCACCAATCTGACGGCGATCGATGACGGTACGGCGACGAGCGTGGTCGGGCAGATCAACGCGAATACGGCGACGACCGGGATCTCCGCGAGCTTCGATGCGAAGACGCAGCGCCTGACGCTCAGCGCCTCCGACGGCAGCACGTTCTACGTCACCGACGAGCCGACGCCGAGCCCGCCGGCCGCGACGGCCGCCACCACGACCGGAAACTTCGTCGAGGCCTTCGGCTTACAGGGTCAAGCCGACATCACCAACACCCTTTCGACCCAGCTCACCGATATCGACAACGCCCTCAACGTCACGCTCAACTCGCGCACGGCCGTCGGGGCGACGATCAATACCCTCAGCGCCGTCAACAGTCAAGTCACGACCCAATCGACCGATAATACAGCTGTGAAGTCGGGCTTGGAAGACGTGAACGTCGCTGCGGCGACCTCGCAGTTCACCGAGATCGAGACGGCCCTCCAGGCGGCGTTCGAGACGACGACCCGGCTCGAAGGCAAGACGCTCTTCGATTACATCAGTTGATTACCGAGGAGAACCGCGTGGACTCAGGGGCCTCCGTTACGACCATCGCCTTCCCGAACTTCGGCGAATGCACGTTTGCCGAGAGCGAGGTCATCACGTTCCCCTGGGGCCTCCCGGGCTTCGCGGAATTGCGCCGGTTTCTGGTCCTGGCGATCCCCGAGCAAGCGGGCTACGTCTGGCTGCAGAGCCTCGACGACCATGCCGTGGCGCTGCCGCTGACCGATCCCTGGTCGCTCTTCGACGACTACGAAGCCCCGCTGCCGCACTACGCGAAGCAGTCCCTCGGCCTCCAGAACCCCGATGATTTCTGTCTGCTCTGCGTCTGCGTGGTCGGCAAAGGCGCGGCCGAGATGACGATCAACTTGCTGGCCCCGGTCGTGATCAACCTCAAGACGCGGATCGGCCGGCAGGTTCCCCTGGAGAACCAGCGCTATTCCGTTCGCACCCCGATCCCGCGCAAGCCGGTCGGGGAGGTCGTCGCGACCTGACCGGGCAAAGGTCCTCCGACAGCCACGGAGGGCGCCCGCAATGCTCGTACTCTCGCGAAAACTCAATCAGGCGATCATGGTCGGCGACAACGTCCGTATCATCGTCGTCTCCGTCGATCGCGACCAGGTCAAACTGGGCATCGACGCCCCGCGCGAGATCCCGGTCCACCGGTCCGAGGTGTACGACGAAATTCAGCGCGTGAACCGTGCGGCCGCGGGGCAGAGCCCCCCGCCGGCCGCTGCCGCCCCGGCCGGCCACGTTCAGCCCGCCCGCCAGGTCAACCCGGCGACGCTGGCGCCGCGCAGGGTTCCGAAGAAGAAGGACTAAAGTGCGGCACCGTACCAGCCGATAATGAGATGGTACGGACGTCGGGATGATGTCCTGCTTTGGTCGACCCAATACACATGTGTAGTTTGTTTCATGGAGGAACACAATGGCAGATGGCTTGAGCATCGCGAACAACCTGCTCGCGAATTCAGTCTCACTCAACCTCGATAAGAACCAGTCGGCCCTTCAGACGTCGGTCACCCGGCTCTCCAGCGGCCTCCGCATCAACACTGCGGCCGATGACCCGTCGGGTCTCGCGATCTCCCAGACCCTGCAATCGCAGGTCAACGGGTTCGATCAGGCGGTACAGAACGTTCAGAACGCGAACAACGCGGCATCGATCGCCGACGGCGCGCTCTCGACGACCACCGACTTGCTGCAACGCATCCGCTCGCTCGCGGTCGAAGCGTCGTCCGACATCACGTCGAACAGCGATAAAGAAGATCTGCAGACGGAAGTCTCGCAGCTGCTTCTCGAAGTCAACCGCATCGCGCAGAACACCGAGTTCAACGGCCTGCCGTTGCTCGACGGTTCGCACGCCGGCTTCCAGCCCGAAGTCAACGCGTCGCTCTCGATCACCGCGAACGCGGCGCTCGCCTCGAACGGCGACATCGCGGGCACGGCGACCAACTACGGTCTGCTCGTCGCAACCGCGGTTGCCGCGAATGCGAACTTCAACACGACGACCGGCGCCACGACGGCCGGCATCCAGGGCTTCAACGGTGCCACGACCGGTAACACCGGCGACGGCACGATCGAACTCCAGGTGATCAACACCGGTACGTCGATCGCGGTTCAGGAAACGTTCTTCTCGAGCCAGAGCACCTCGGCGAACCCGGTTTCGGTCGGTACGCAGTTGCTGTCCGCTCAGTCCGTTACCGATCTCTTCGATAACGTCAGCGTGACGCTCGGCGCGTTCTCGACGGCCGATGTCGGTGTGACGTCGTACATCAAGATATCGCAAAACGTCGCCGCCCTCTCGAATCCGAACGCTCCTGCGTTCAACTTCCAGTCGGGTGCTGACGAAGGCGACACGATCCAGGTCGGATTCCAGGCGACGAATACGCAGACGCTGCGTATCTCGAACATCAACCTGCTGCTCTCGTCGTCGTCGGCTCCGTCGCTCGGTGCTGAAGACGCGATCGGCCAGATCGATAACGCCCTGCAGACGCTGCTCGCGCAGCGTGCCCAACTCGGTGCCGTCCAAGTCCGCCTCAACGAGGATGAAGACAACGACAACACCGCGGCGGTCAACCTGCAGGCGTCCGAGTCGAACATCGCCGACCTCAACGTCGGTCAAGAGACGACCAACTTCACCCGCCTCCAGATCCTGGTTCAGGTCGGTACGTCGGTCCTCTCGCAGTCGAACGCGAACGCGCAAACCGTCCTCGGTCTCTTCCGCTAGTAGCGGCAAGCGAACCATCGGAAGAAGGCCCGCTCCGGCGGGCCTTCTTTTTTTTCGTGCGGAAGCCGATAGGCTACCCGTATGCCCATTCGCATCAACTCGCGCCGAACCGCGGTTGCGCGCCCCGACCGGCCGGTCGCTGCGGCACCGGCGGCCTCTGCGCGGGGTGCGCTGCCGTTCAACCTGCCGGCGCCGGATCCGGCCGCGCCGCAGCTGCCGGCTGGCGTGAGCTTGTGTATGATCGTGAAGAACGAGGAGCGGTACTTACGCGCGTGCCTGGAGAGCGTTCGCGGCGCCGTCGACGAGATCTGCGTCGTCGACACCGGCTCGACCGACCGGACGCGCGAGATCGCCGCGGAGTTCGGGGCCCGCATCGTCGAGCGCGCGTGGCGCAACGATTTCGCCTGGGCGCGCAACGAAGCGATCGCGCTTGCGACCCGGCGCTGGATCCTCGTGCTCGACGCGGACGAGACCCTGCGCCCCGAATCGATCCCGACGTTACGGATGCTCGCGAACGTCCCCGCCGCGACGACAGGGATGTGGGTGCGCTGCTACAATCACGTCGACGACTATGCCGGAACGGGGGCGAGCTCGCATGCGATCGCGCGCGTGTTCCCCAACAGTCCCCGCATCCGCTATCTCAGCCCGATCCACGAGTATATCACCTGCGACGACGCGGAGACCGGGATCGACGCGCGGCACGGATCGATTGCGATCGACCACTACGGCTATCTCGGTGCGATCGTCAAAGAGCGCGGCAAAGCCGAGCGCAACCTGGCGATCATCCAGGCCGCGGTCGAGCGCGATCCCGGCAATCCGTTCCACTGGTACAACCTCGGGACGACGGCGCTGGTCGAGAAACGCGGCGAAGCGGCGATCGCGGCGCTCGAGAAGATGCTCGAGCTCGTCGGCGACGAGCCGCGCGGCTTCGTGCCCAGCGGGCTATCGTTTCTGGCCGATGCGTACAACGATTACCGCAACGACGCCGCCGCCGCGCTGCGCTGCGCCGAGCTGAGTTTGAAGCGCTCGCCGCGTTTCGCGAACGCGCATTTCGTGAAAGGGAAAGCCCTCGCGCACCTGGGCCGCTACCCGGAAGCGCTCGAGGCGTTCCACGAATCGATCGCGGACCTCCCACATAACAACGCGCAGTTTCTCGTCGACGACGAAATCGCCGTCTGGAAGGCGCAGTCGGAGATCGGATCGGTGTACGGCCGGATGGGCCACAAAGAACAGGCGCTGGAGTGGTTCGAAAAGGCGCTCGAAAATCGGCCCGGGGTGCTTCCGGTCATGTACAACCGGGGCAAAGCGCTCGAGTGGCTGGAGCGTCATGACGAAGCCGT
>Ga0209611_10006214_pt1 | contig 19677 bp, 17 predicted proteins | sample S1TSphgellanicum_3_FD_187693 | JGI IMG/M metagenome (GOLD analysis project Ga0209611, IMG submission 187693) | Host-associated microbial communities from peat moss isolated from Minnesota, USA - S1T2_Fc - Sphagnum magellanicum MG (SPAdes) (version 2) | ecosystem: Host-associated > Plants > Peat... | reverse complement strand
TGACTTTTATAAATTTAACATTCACATTACAAATATGCTATCTACATTGGCTACCAAACTATGGACAAAACTTAATCATTGACTCAACAAGAATGATCTTTCCACATGCAAATACTAATGTTGAGTTGGTATGGACCAATGATTGTTATGCACATTTGTTTGATCGTACAAAAGGGCTTCACATTGGACATAACTGTTGTTGTTGATCCGCAGGTCTACACATAAATGGTAAGAAAGGGGTAGCAGTCAAGTTGATACAGACTGAGGAATTCATGCATGAGAGCAAGTTTGGGTGATCAAAAGACTATTGGATAATCCAGGACAAAGAAATTGTGATTCAAGAAGGATCCAATGTCAAACAAGGGATTAAACTCAGAATAAAATAGTTGAGTGCTCATGAAGTAGCCAACATTTATTCCACGTATGCTTGTTGCGAATAAGTCCGGTGCCATTTGCATTGGTAAAGAATGGGCCAATCTCTTGTAAAAATCCAACCCCTATAGATGAACATCCAGGTCCTGCACTAGCATCACACAACTTTGATCATGAACCTGTGTACTCCCAATCCCTTGAAAATTTCTTGGGCCCCTCACCAGCAATTATGGAGCAACTTGAACATGACTCTTATTTTGTGCAATTCTTTATTGCTAGAAAATAGATAAGAACTTGTTGCAACTCTAGAATTCTCTGAGTGTTCAGCACACACACATACACAACAAATCCATATTGAGACCATCAACACAAACACAATTCTACTCATTTTGTCCCCTCTCACCTCCAGTGAACCAAAATACCAAGGGAAGCAAAGCAGGGTCCTTTTGGTCAGCTTCCACAAACCAGTAAAACAGCGCCCTCCCATGAGATTCATTCACTGTCACATAACCTGCATACTGCTTGAAATTCACCGGAGGCTGTCCAGGCAAATTGGTTACCAAATCAGCAAGATCAGCCCCCCAAGCTCCACCAAGATTAAATATCACCTCCAACACTAATATCAAAAATCCAGCACATGCCCGAAAGTGCAACAAACCCATCTCACTCTTCCTTAGAAAAACCAACCACACTAGTTGCTAATCATTAGCTGATAGCACCTGCTGATCAAGTGTTTAATCACTATCATGCCTTGATATTCATAATCTGTGCATGTTGCCTTTGAAATGGTGTTATAATCACACTAGATATGAACTAACTTTATGCTCAGATCACCAATTGATCAAAGTGAAGTGGAAATTGGAAATTCATGTCGTGACTCACAAGCATTGCTGCTAGGTGAGTAGTACTGATACAATTGGAATTGGGACACTGTTGACAATCAATGAAGGGTGGGTGGAGGAGAGGGTGCAACAAGAGCAAAGAGTGTGTTGACAACCAAGTGGGAAAATGGACATAAAAAGTGCCAAAACCTCAGACTGTGGGTGTCAAATGTTGTTAGAGTATTTGACTACATCCATTAATCATTGCACTGACATCTGTAGCATAGACCTATTAAATTACTACTTCTTAGAATGTGGTGTGCTTGTCATTTGTTCAAAGCCAAAGTGAGGCCCAGCAGAGTTGGTGGGGGGAGGTAAATGTTACTGTTCAAGTACTAGATAAATTGAACAATCCCGGAATGGAAGGAAATTGGATCATTACAGAAAGAGATTTGAAACAGCAGAAAGAAAAAGAAAAAAATGGTGAAACTTTCATGTAAAAAACTCCCTGGTCTTTGAGGCCCTTCTGTGTTTTGAAGTGCCTGGGAACGAGGGCCTCGAGAGACTTCTACTTACATAAAGTCAATTGTGATTGACTCACGTTAGAAAACCATGGATGCTACAGTTATATGGTATGATCATTTACTTGGATCGAATGGATGAGAGAAGAAAGCACATGATGAAAAGTATATGCATTTGGATATGAATTACAGGGTACAGAGTTGAGGGTTGCTCAACAACTCATGAGTCATGTGGTCTTATTAGCTGGAGATGTCTAGTGAATGAATCTCTTCCCTTGTTTTCCACCTTCCACTTGATTTCCAACAAAGCTATTGGGTACTATTGCATATTTTAAAGTACTGTTTTTTTCGCTTGGCATCACGCCACCTTTAAATATGAATCCACCAACACACTCATCAACAGGTAACTGAGGTGGGGAAACATGCCCAGAGCTTTCCCCCTCGCCTCGCCAAAAAGGGAAAAAATACTCCTATACAAGCCTTGGCTGCTAAGTCAAGCTACAACAAGCGAAGAGTGATGATGATGATGATGATGAAGGCGGCAAGAGAATCTCACGGTTCCTGTTGTCTGAAGTATTTAGCATCTCGGCATTTCTCCTGCCAGTTGACTCTATGCAAATGCACTTTTCCAGGCACTCATACAGTTCGGATTCCTCACTCTTTTGTGCACTCCTACTCTCCCAGAGGAGCAGTGTATTTTTAAAGAATCTTAGTTTGTAGCCGAAATGGCTGGCCACCATCGATAAGAAGATGCAGAAAAAAGTGGTAATCATCCCTAAGAAGAAGATTTAACCAAATCTAGATATAAATCAGACATGAAGTAATAACAAATCTTTAATCATGCTCTTATATTTTTGGCTACACACTGAAAACCAAGTATAGAAATCTGGCTATGTTTTTTTTTAAATTTCTCCCTCCATTCTGGCAATTGAAAACCTCCAACCATATCGTCATTTTCGAGTTTTAATTTTTTAATTTCGCACGAAAAAAAAACTGCAAGGAGTTGCCTTTCCCACTCCAGATCTAATCTCACATTCTCTTTTTCAGTGAGGAGCTCGGACACTATATTCTTCCCCAATTTTCACCACTCTCTCTGCTCGTTTCCGATTCCACAATTCCTCGTGGTCGCTGTTGGAACCTCGATTTCTTATAGAACAACAACAGAGTTTACAACTATTTTCCTGGGTCAATTCAAGCCAACTGATTTTTAGATAGACATGGGTTTAGGAAATATTCCTTGTTTGATCAGCTCCATGTCACACGTTTGTCAGAGTAGTGAAACAGTGCGACAACCACCACTCCTCTGGCAGGCTCCAAAATGATTCAATAAGGAAGAAGGTAAGCGAACTTTAAATGGACAGTTTGTCGAGTTGTACCATTATTTCTCCAAAATAAAATACTTAATGAAGTTTTCAGCAACTAGCAAATGGATGAGAAGCTCAACCAAATTGGAATCACCCTTTTGAGAGAGAGAGAGAAAGAAAAAAAATTATGAATTTCCAAAAGTGTACACCTAAAACTGACATACACAGGGCCCCTATTTGCGCTCTTGGGCTTGGGATTGAAAACCTGAGGTACCTCAAGTTGGAGAGCCGTGTGATGGGTGAGCAATGAGAAGCTCAACCAAATTGGATTCACCCTTGAGAGAGAGAGAAGAAATTATGAATTTTCAAAAGTGTACACCTAAAACTGACATACACAAGGCCCCTATTTTGATAGTTGGCTTGCCTAATCATATTAGATTTTGTATAATAATCACAAAGGATTCAAGGTCAAAAAAGTGACAACTATGCATGTTAGAATAACCACCTAGGAAGAACCTACATGTTGTAATGAAGTGCACCACATGTTAAAATAACCACCAAGGCACCTACATGTTGTAATGGCGTGCACCACATGTTAAAATAATCACCTAGGCGTCTACATCTTGTAATGGAATGCACTCAAGAATGACCCTTGGTGTTTTGAAAATGGATTCAATTAAGTTTTTTAATGACCTGTAGTTGATCAAAATTACAACATGGCACTTGCCTTGAATGGATACACAAGAAACCCAACTTTGATAGAAGTGTAACTTAATGTTAATCACCATTAATTGGTGTAATGTGTGGAAATAAGTTGTTTCAACTAGGAACAACTACTCACTTTTTGCATCACACCTTTGTTCTCGTGAGATTATTTTTCAGCAATGGTGCATGAAAAATTCTTTTGGCAATGGTGATGAGCATTCGGACCACAATGACAAAAAGATCACAACATGAGGCTTTGATGCTCAAATTGATGCATGAAGACCTGGGCTGAAATTGTTACATGGAATGTATCACCATGAGCTGTAATGTTCTTTGCAAACTAAGCTTTATCGAACCTTCTCTAATCCTCTTTGTCCAAGAGGTCATCATTGTGTTTTTCCTTTTGTCTACTTTTTCAAGCACATTTCTTTCCTTGTTTATAAGTTTTTTTTGCTTTGTACTTTCTTTATCTTTGGTGGCTATTTTCTTTTTAATTTCTTTTTTTTTTAAAGGTATTAAATAATGTTCTAAAATCATCATGATTGACTTAGTGTAATCAATTAGAGGTTCTTCACGTGGTTGCTTCTAAGGTTGAACAATCTCAACCTTTAAAAAATCAAGAAATTAAGTATGTAATAGATGGCACTATTATGAATTACATCATGTTTGATGGCCATGCATGAAATTTGTTAGTGTTATTGATGACCCTTGACTATCACTATCTATCAATCTTGGTGACCTTTGACTTTTGTTAGCTACTTGCCAAACATAATGCATCATCCTTAGAAGATGTGGGTCCATTTACCCTTGTTCCTTTTATATTGACAAAATAATGGCATGTAAAATCTTCTTGCATTCCTCTTTGATCCTTTCCTAGAACCTCCTATATTTGTAAATCCTCAACAACATCCATTACATCAATTGGTTCTTACATTTTTATAATTTTTTTGAAAGGTGAATCTTACTTGCCATGGCATTGGGAATCAATGGCCATATGATAGTTGTTTCAAAACCTTTTCGAATATTGTGAGGGGTCAAAGCTTTCTTAAGGGCTAATGAAACCCATTGTAACATATCCTCTTTCTTGATCACACCTTTCCCCTTGTTTGTTAAAGTCCAAATTTTTTTATTTTAAAGTCGTTTTGAGTGGCCTAAAACAAGAAGCTTATAATGGCTATAGTGCATGGGATGCAATGGCAATGTGTGCAATGGCAATATGATTAAGTCTAATCGCTCTCTTCTTGCTACCTAAATTACATCAATAGTGACATAAGAATTGTGACAATTGAGAATCAATAAGTGTCTATTTTCTATTGACATCTTGTTTGCACATGCTTGCACTATTGTAATGATGTGAAAAATCCATGTGGAAAACAAACACATAGTCATTCATGCTTTAAGTTGCATAGATGTGGTAGATTTAAGTTCATAACGTTCGATGTAATTATGTCTAAATTTTTTACCTTTGAAGATATAGGAATTGAAGATTTGAATGCCTTATAAGTTGATGCAAGACAATATAGACAACCATTCTCTTTCATTTGGAGTAATCAAGTGTATTGTTTCCAATCTAGTCTTGGCAAGCACAAGGGCACCACCATTATGACTTGATTATGCACCAAATTCATCACAATTCTAGAACTTGGAAGCATTTCAGTTGTGCATGCCATAGGCATGCTGCAAGTTCTCACAAAATGTAATGTTGTTGGGGCATAGCCTGTTTATGTGCCCAACCTCAAGTCCTTGTGCAACATGTAGTGATAGGTTTGGGTTTTTTTTTTTAAACACTATAATTAGCCTTAATTTAGAATTCCATTTGTGAATGGAGTTGCCTTCTCTTGTGTAACCTTTGTTACCTTTAGTCATAGATGTGTCGATGTGATGGGATGGCCCATTTGTTACATCATTTTAATGTAATTTATAATCACTACTTCCTCTAGTTTCTCAAGAACACTTGACTTGCCTCTACATCTATTGAACATCACCTTGTACAAGTGGTTCAAGGAAGCAACTGGGACCCAAAATCATGTTGCAATTGTGATTTTTGAACCACCTTTAACTGTTGTGATGGTGTGTTGCAAGGAAACATCCAACCAATTGCGATTTTTACACATTCATTATTTCCATGCACGTTGCTTGCACATCAAATCTTGTTTTTCACCTTTCATTAAATCCTTATGCATTACAGCTGCCATTTAGTTAATTGTTGAATATTGGGTTGCTTGGAATATTTTGTTGGTTTTTTTCATGTTGGAAGGACAATATAGGAGGATCATTTTCCTCTCTTTGGGCCCATTGTTCATTATAACAAATTGCATCTTCAATTTCATTCTCTTCATCTGAATTCAAATAAGGATGATCTTTTGAAGTGTCTCACCCTAGGTTCTAATTAGCAATTACTAATTTGGCATGGAGTTCATGGTGCTTATGAAGTTGCATGCCACTAGATTATGTTTAATCAACTATTACACTTCAAATGGTTAGGTGTTTAATGTTAATTTGACTGTGTTTATGCAATTGTGATATCGTATGTTTAACCTTAAACATTGGTTAAACCTAGGTTGAATTAACCTAGGCTAAACTCACTAGGAGAAAATATTATGTTAAGGTTCTTATGGTTAATGGGTTTCATTATTTAACGTTTAAATACCCTAGCTTAAACTAGGTTAGTATCACATAGGTAGCATGTAATATTTACATGTAGGTTGTAATTACACTAGTTGCATTTGCAACTAAATTTTGTCCCATATCTTTTGCCCTTGTCTTCCAAGTGTGCACACTATGTAAATAGGTGCATTTGTCTTGTTCACAACACAAGTACCAAATGCCATTTGAAATGAACCAATGAAAAAAGTTCAAGCCTAAAAGTTAAACCTAAACACAAAAATGGATTACTTTATATTATACCTAGCTTAATTTTACATCCTATAACCTATTTGATTAATTAAAAATATATTCAATGGGCTTTTTAAATTGCCATGGGTCACCATATAATTGGCCTTCACAAATGGACACATGTCAAAATCCGATTCTTATTTTATTGGATGGTTAAGATATTATTAATTTATTAATAATGATGAATATTGACATAAAATTCAAAAGCCACATGTCACCATGGGCAACCCATGTAAAATAATACAGATGTATAAAATATAAAACCATATTGTATATATTGTTCACATACATATTGTCGCATGGAATTGCCAATCATGTGCAACTTGTTTTATGCAATTAAAAATCAATTGCATTTGACAATTGTAAAATGAAAATTTTTCTTTTAATGATTAATGGCATATTTATGAATAAGGCAAATGTAGTATGTTTGAAGTTTAATATTAAAGTTTCATTGAGGTTATAAGGTATATTAAAGTTGTGTAAATGTACTAAGGGTATATTAAGATTATTACTATTGTGTTTTAAAGGTATAGTCAAGGCTAAGCTAAAAATGTCAACTATTAACCACTTTAACAAAATTTTGATTTAAGTTAAACCAAATTTTAAATTACAAAAGATTTAACCAATGTTTAACCAAGTTTATGTTTTACCAATGTTTTTGTTTTGTTGAACTTGTCATTACCCATATACTAAATTCTAACCATCAACATATAACAGCCAACTATTCATAATCTTTTTTTTCTTCATAACACTTGCCCAAGTATCATGGGAAAAATTATAATTTTCTACCGATGCTTTATGTTGGGTAATGCCCTTGGAGGGAGATGTCCTTGAAATAAGCCCCTTTGGCTTTGCTTTAAACAAAGCATAGTTATGACATTCTTGGTGCGGGAATGTTATGGAAGCCCAAAGATCTCCATAAAATTCGTTAAAATTCGTCAAAATTTGTTAAAATTCGTTAAAATTTGTCAAAATTCGTTAAAATTCACGCTCGAAGGGTGTTATGACAAGGTGCTAAATGAAGAATTTTAAAGAATTTTATTTTGCAAAATGAAGAATGTCATCACTAGGAAACAAAGGTTTATTTCAAGAATGCCCCATTCCTTAGGCATTAACCTACTTGTAACGCACTTTGATAAGTTTTCCTAGTGTATTCAGGGCACCTATGAATATCCTTCCTACAAAAAAGGAAACATTATCCACTCACTTTGTAAAAGTAAAAAGATGTACACTTGCCTATATCCCTCCCATTCTAATAGGAACCTTCCCCTCCTTGTCCTAAGCGCCTCATTTTGGGAATGCACCCACTTAGGGGTTTTACCGTACACATAATAGGTTTCAACTAGATGGTGAATTGGTGGTTATTAGCTCATTTTAGTCACATTAGTTATTGCTCATTCATTTGCAATTATTTATGTTACAAATTCAAGCAAAAATGATCCATCAAGTAAAAAAGTAAACCCCCAAAGCAAGTGCATGTTGTTGAACTTCTCCACTTGTAAGTATTATATGGTGTGTCATAAGGTCACTCAATAAATATATTGAATGAACTTGCAAGAAAGCTTCAACTAAAGCATATTCCAATAAATAATGATTTTTTTCAGAATGACTTAAAGTATTAGTCTAATTATGTTGTAGAAATATCATTAATTTTGGTTCATTGTCAAATAGATCTACAATTTTCTCCAACCAAATTAAAAAATCAAAACATGAAGATAACAAATGTTGAAAAATCTATTGAATGTACTTTTGTGTTCCAAATGGAAGAAACTATGTAAACTTTTTTTAACTCATTAATGTAGCCATATAGACCTTTATTGAACAACATTTTATTAATTGTTTGTTGAATGCCTAACCCCTCCCCACATTAATGTTTTTTTGGGAGCTAATGCCAACTAAACTCTAAGGCAACTTTTGTAAACAATTCAAAGCACATGTTTAGATGCTATTACGACACTAGAAATTAAGTCCTAAAAAACAAACAAAAAATTTCATTCTAACCATTTGATTGGCCATATAGGCTTTTCCATCCCTATGCACAAGTTGAATATGTAGACCCTATGAATACTTAATTATTTTAAGGCATATTTTAAAAACAAACTAAGGCATTTATTCAAGCAAATTCATTGGCCACATTTTTTTTTGGTACCTAGGGATAAACATATTTAGACCTTATTGCACACTAGAAGTTAAATGTTTTTCAAAAGCTAAAGATTTCATTCTAACAACTTGATTGACCATGTAGGCTTTTCAATCCTTAGGCACAAATCCATTATCTATGTAGACCTTGCAAGTACCTAAATGTTTTAAGGCATATTTTAAAACTAAATCAAAGCACTTCTTTTTGCAATGTCATTGGTCACATATTTTTAATTAGTTGGAGACAAGCGTATTTAGAAAGCACAAATAGTTAAACAATTTGTATTGTTGTGTAGTTAGTTTTTTCTAGATTATAAATGAACTTAAAATGTAAAGTCGTATTTAAAATTAACATTTTCAATTTTACATGTTGCAATTTAGACTTTAGTGAGAATCATATTAAAAAATGTTAATGAAAAACAATAGAAAAACAAAGGTTTAAGGGGGATAATGTGATTAGACTTCTAGATGAGTTTTAAGAAAAGAATGGATTCATAATGAAAATTTCAAATAATGAAATTATTTATGTCATGCATAAAAGATTTACATGTGAATTCAAAAAACATGACAAAATAGTGTCAAAATTGGAATAACAAAATAGTCTCACTTCAAATGATGTGTGTAAAATTAAAATACATTGAACCTCCCCCAACACAAGAAATCTTGGTTTTAAAAATTAATTTACAAAAACTACATAATTATACTAATTGAAATTTCATTTCACATTCAAAATTCCAAGCTTTCACATGGATTTTTTTTATCAATCACATGTTTACAAATGTATATTAACTAGTTTATCAATATTTTAACCATAAGCATAGGGGAATGCACATTGGATAACATAATTTGTTAAATGTTGCATTGCAACAATTTTAGTTAATGTACAAATTGAATTTTTAAATGCCATTTTTGGACCACTTAATCATGCTTTTGTGCTTAACTTCAAAAAATAAGGAAATGTTTTCATTCTAACAATATGATTGTCCATATATGTTTTTTTTGTTTCTAGGCACAAAATTATTCTGCAAATGTTGCCAATACCTAATTGGTTTAAAACATCTTTAAAAAGCAAATCGAAGCATTTGTTCAAACAATCTCATTGGCCACATTTTTGCCTTTGCATTTAAAAACAATTGTTGTGACATGTAGTGTTGTGACATACGGCGTCGTAAAGGTGTAAATCCATTGTAAACTCTACTAAACAAAAAGACTAAACCAAGTCAAAGGTAGAAACTAATCAATCAAAAAGAGATGCATGCACATATATATACAATGCACAAGAGCAGGTTGAGAAGAAATTCTCATGTATCCCCCCCCCCCAGACCTAAGCCAAGAAAAGCATGGCATGGTCTGAATAGAAATCAAGGTGCTGCAAAAAAACATGATGAATAGTACCAAATGTCGATGGGAACTTGAATGAACTCCGACTTGAGGCAGAATAGATGGTATCCACCATTATAATTATCGCAAAGTAGCATTTGATCAACATTATTTGTCCTTTGACATACCTAACATGGATAGTCAAGTGGAGGAATCCAAATCTACGTGATGATGGTAGGATCTAAGTTCGGTAGGTGGCAGGGTGCACAATTTTGGAATGATCCCGAATTGTGCGTTTGTTAGCTCCTTTGCAACTCCAACACACTTGAAGGCTTAATCGCCTTAATCCTCAAGGTAATGCGATTAAAAGAAATGTCTAGAATATCATTAGGTTGTTGTTAGAAATACACAAAATCACCAACATCAAATTGTTTCACCTTAGGTTTGTAACTACCACTAGCGTGCTCCCAAGTTCCTAGTTAGACCCAAGATGGGTCTAAGTTATTTACATAGCGAAATTGTGAGGAATTCAGGGCACGCTCCTAGCTTTTAGCACTAGAAGGGGTAGAAGGACATGTTGAAGCTCCAGGATGGGACTAAGAAGAGTGACAAACTTTAGTTACTTACTCGAACTTGCATCAAACCAATAAACAAATTGGTTAGATCACTTTCTTGAGCACCTTCGGTGCTAGGACAAGCCACGGGCAACTCTGGACTCACATGACTCACCATGGCCTAGACTCAGGGGAAGCCACCACCTTCCCCCATATAGTATTCTTTGCATCTTTCCATAGCACATACCTCCAAATGGCTTTTTGTCCCGGGACTCCCAAGGAGGAGTCCTGAAATTGTCCCGGTTTGGACTTTTGGGACTTTGTGAGGTCATAACTCTTTGTGCAAACGTCCGATTGGGATGAGGTTTAAAGCAAACTTGTATCTCTCCTTGAGAGCTTTCCAAAGGTGTATCGCACTCCACCTACACGCACCATGGTCGGGTCGATTCCTGACTTTTAGTGGTTGGGAATTAAACTGCCAGTTTGACTTTTGGCCCTTTTTTTAGTCATAACTTGTGCTACGGATGTCCAAATGGCCCATGCGAGCCCATTTTCAACATCTACATTTCGATAATTTTCTAATGATATAAAGAACACCCCAATGCAAGGTGTTTTGACCCCTGCAATCGAGCTCTGAAATTTTAAGAGTCATGGAGGACTCCCCAGTCCCCATTTCGGGAGTGTGAGTTTCATCCTCACACTCTCTCAAAGTAGGGTTGCGACAACCACCTCATGTGTGTGCATACTTTAAGGTGTCTCAATGTTGTGCAATGGACAAGTTTTCCATCGCCATGGACATAACCATCCTGAATAGAACAACCCTCTCTGCGATGACCCTAGCCTAAGTGGCTAGAAAGTCCAAATCCACAACTTGGTCCATTTAAGCAATAATGGAAGATGGTGGAATGGGATGTTTCCCAAAAACTAAAAAGTAAAGAAAAAAATGGGACAAAAAGGCGTGTTTGGACATCCTACAACCCATGGTGATGTAAAGTAGGGCCAAGTTCCAATCCTCTTTGTTCTTAGTGAAACAAATATTCCGAAGTCCTTTCTTGCATGTTTGAACCATCCTTTTTGCAAGGCCATCAGCTTGGGGATGATCCCTTGAAGTTCAATGATGGTCAATGAGAACATGATCAAGTAGGTTTTGGAATTTTCCTTTGAACTTTGATCCTTGATCAGTAAAACACTCAGCACAAGCCTTAAACCTACTTAGGATCTGTTGTAAAAAAACATGGTTGGTGCTGTGTGATGACTTGTCCGACAGTGCAACAAGCTTGACTCACATTGAAAAATGCTCAATCATAATCATGATGTAAACATTACCCCTAGAGGTCTGTGGTAAATCTCCAGTTAAATCACATGACCAACGATAGAACATGCCCTAAATAGGGAGTGGAAAAAGCATGAGCTGTCGAAAGGAAAGGAAGTTCTCACCCTATCACATTATTCACACTTAGTAATGATGTCTCGGACTTGAGCATACATACTTTTCCAATAGTAATGAGGAGTGAAAAAGCTATAAGTACACTTAATTCCAAAGCGTTTAAGCTCCGAGTGTACTTTCTAAATAAGACCAAGCCATTCATGTGGTGGAGGAACCACTATGTCGCCTTGTGGTAAACATCGAACAAGGTGATTATCCCTCCATGAATAACATTTGGACCGTTATTGTATGTGATCTCAATGACTTGATGTAACTTGGGGAAGGTATTCCCCATGTTGAAAAAACCTCAGAGTGTCCAAATCCTCCCATATATCCACAATGGGATGCTCAACCAGGTTACAATATAGTAGTGCAAGATGCATAAAATACATATATTATTGAAATCTAGTCAAAATCTTGCCTGGCTTTTAAGAAACCTTTAGAGGTAGTGAAGGGTCTCCTCAACATGGTATCCGCGTTCTGATGGCGTTCTGATGTGTAATACTAGGTCGGCCTAGTGATGACATTCTTCATTTTGCAAAATAAAATTCTTTAAAATTTTTCATTTAGCACCTTGTCATAACATTCTTCGGGAGTGAATTTTAACGAATTTTAACAAATTTTGACGAATTTTATGGAGATCTTTGGGCTTCCATAACATTCCCGCACCAAGAATGTCATAACTATGTAGGTCGGTGAATAACCTTGAACTCATACTCTTGAAGTATAAGCGCCCAACGAACTAACTTACTAGTAAGCTTGTCATTGGTCATCAACCACTTGATAGGCTGGTGGTCAATATACAAAGTGAATTCAATGCCATAAAGATAGGGCTTGAAATGTATGACGGCCCATACAACAACAAGACACTCCCCCTCGTATGAAGAGTAGTTGCTCTCAGCCTTGTTGTTCCTTCGGAATGCATAGGTGATAACATATTCTTTACCTTCTTCATTAAGTTCACCAAAAATAACACCAGTATGAAGAGCACTCCAATCAATGTGTAGAATGAAAACCTTGTTGAAATTAGGTCTTTTCAAAATGGGGAACTCTAAAAGCTTTTCTTTGAATGTGCCGAAAGCTTCTTAAACCTTTTCATTCCATGTCTAAGCAACATCATTTTTTAACAATGCATAGAGAAGATGAACAATAGTACTGAAGTCTTGGACATAAATTATGTAGTAATTACATAATCTGATGGAGCTCTTCAAAGTGTGAACATTAGTAGGATTAGGCATCTCCAAAATGGCTACTACTTTGGCTTAATGAGCCATAATACCATTTGGCAAAATTTTGTGTCCAAGGTAGATTATTGAGGTGACAACAAACTCACATTTTTTAGGATGGATCTTCATATTAACTTCGTGGAACCTTTTGAATAATTCTTCAAGATGAGCCAAATGTTGCAGGAGTCCTTTGTTATGCATTAGGACATCATCTATGTAGCACTTCAGGAAATTTGCCCCTTTGAGAACCCAGTCCATGACTCGCTGAAAGAAGACACATGCATTCTTCAATCCAAAAGGCATCACAAGCCATTCCCATAACTTGTTGTTTCCATGGAATGTCATTTTCTTGCATTCTTTCATAACAAACACAATCTGGTTGAAATATTGCCTTAGATCCACAATTATGAAAATGTTTTAATCTCTAATGTTATCAAAGAGTTCTTCGGGGATGGGCATGGGGTACCTATGCTGAGTGTAACCAGGTTCAAAGGCTTATAATCCTCGCACATCTTTTTCTCAGTCCATAATCCAATTAAATCCTTCTTTGCTAGCATAATTATAGCGGTCACAAAATCAAAACTTGATGGCTGAATGAGATTAGCCTCATGGAGCTCTTTGCATCTTTCATCTACTAATATTCCCATTCATGATTGCTCAACCTATGCCTCCTTCAACAAATGGGTGTTTCATCTATAAGGTCCATAGAAAACTACATGGTCTTACACCTACCTAAGTCTTTCATTAAGAATGCAAACACATTCTCATACTTAATTAACAAGTCTATGACATGGTGTCTCTCCTTCTTGGTGAACTAGTTCCCTGTAATGAAAGGGTAGTTGGCATAGTTATGACATTCTTGGTGCGGGAATGTTATGGAAGCCCAAAGATCTCCATAAAATTCGTTAAAATTCGTCAAAATTTGTTAAAATTCACGCCCGAAGAATGTTATGACAAGGTGCTAAATGAAGAATTTTAAAGAATTTTATTTTGCAAAATGAAGAATGTCATCACTAGGATAGTTGGAAACACATGGAATGGATGGAAAGTGTGTTTGAAAAACCTGGTGTATTGGGTTTTCCATTATCCAATTGCGCAGATTCGTAAAAGGTTATAATTATTTCTCAAAAAGCTAATGTACCTCTAGGTGTACTAGAAATAACTTGAGTCAAATTACATGGTACCTCCTCCTCCCCAACACTAAAAGTTAAGTGTAGAATGTTGAAAATAGGCAAGTGTACTTAGTCAGGGTGCCATGTGGTCACATCGCCATAATTGCAAGTTGATTAAATCAATGTTGGTGTTGTGTCCATTTGAAAGAATACACAGGTTACCAACAACCATGTAAGGGAGTTCAAGTCCATGCCTCTCCCTAGTAGAGCGTTACATTCCAATCCAGTCACCTTGGTGTGATTAGTAGTGCTAGTTTGGAACCCCATAGCCCATTCTCTTTCTTCTAGGTTTGGTTCATCTCAAGTGGTTGAAACATGATGATACATAAGACCTGGTCCATCTCCTTGAAAGGCGAGTGCTCCTAGGAAGGAGACAAAGGTGGGCTAAACACCTCTTGGTTTTCCTATTGTGTTCGGAGGAAACCAAGGAGGTTTTCTTACCTTGTAACTAGTTGGCAAGAACTTTGATCATCCAATATGTGAGAAACTTGCAGGTTGGGGTCTCTAATGGTGTATCTCAAAGCCAATTGCAAAATTGAGAGTGGTGCAAGGTTGGTCCACTAGTTGTGTAGCTGATGCGCATAGGAACCATATTATGCCACGTCGAATAAGAGTAGCTCTCCAAGGTAATGCTTGACTAGCATGTAGTGCTTCTAGACTTTTTCCCTCTGGTCAAACTAAAAAGGGGTGTTCTCAATTACATAACCAAGCGTACGAAAAATGGATTAAGCCCAGGTGATCAATCGTACCATATTTGTGAAGAGACTGGATCTTGTGTCACTTAAGCCTTCTCCAAATCTAACCGCTAAAAGTTCTTGACACTCCCAACCTGAAATGATGAGGTCCACGAAACCAAGTAATTCCATATGCTTCTTCTGAATTAATTATATGTCAAAGGGCAAGAAAATGAAACTGGCCTTCCATGCAGTGGTTGTAAACTGTTGGGCAAATCTGGCTATGAATTCCATCACTCTCGATGCCACCACTTGCCTTGTAATAGGATCAATGTCTACATAGAAATATTTTCGAACTACCATCCTTGATTGTAGTAGGGCTTCGAGACCTGTACCAATACCACCAAAGAGTTCTAGTAATGTAATTTCTTTCTTTAGGCGGTGTCCATGTGTTTAGTTGACAAAATACTGGCTTAATCGGTTCACCATGGCTCTCCATGTTCTCAAAATTAAGTAGAACTTTGACCAAAGGTTCATGGGCTGCTTTGAACCTTTGTAAAACCTCTGGTCCCTGTTGAATATCTGTAATACGCACCCTCAAGCTTTTAGTAGCTTGGGCGTAAGCTAACTCCTCTTCATCTCCCTCTATCCATTCGTGGCTAACTTGTTGGATGTAGGAAATGGTGTGTGCTTCCTTGAGCATACAATGGTGAGCCATAGGACTATGGTTCCCATGTAAATCAAGAGGTATGTATCTCAGGTGGTGGCCATTAGTCTTCCAATCCACTTGGTAGTACACATGTTCGAACCAATTGTCAATTGTGAAACCTAGTGGAAATAAGGCTTCTTGCCCAATGAGCACATTATAAGTGGTGGCATTGGTGACTAAACATTTGACATGTAGGCAAAGCTCCTAATTTATACCTTCATTGAAGTTAAGTGTAATCAAATTCTCTCCCCAAGTACCTCTTCTATGCTCCCACTAGCAATGCAAATTTGCCACATAGATTTCCATAGTTTGGAATCGAGCATGCCCATTTTCTTGGCGAATTGAACTCCAAAAATCACTAGTTGGGCACTTGTATCAAAAAATACCACTTTGGATGTATGTCCTCCCACCTAGATTGTTAACTTTGTATTATCAACAATGGCAACTTTGGTGGCAATGGAAGTTCTCTCACTAAGCACCACCTTTGGAAATGAATGAAAAACTTTGTGGAGAAAATGGCTATCCACAACGCCTTTGTTGAATAATAAATCCACAAGTGAGGTGTTTTTAGTTCCTTTTTGATATGTGAATGTAGAATCAGAGGTAGGAAAGCCCACTAGTTTAGCCATGCTAGAATTAATGACCAAATTACGAACACCATCTACAACACGTGAGCTAATCGAGTGTCTCTCCAAGGTGTTGGATGGGACCCTTATAGGATGCAATTAGGGATTGGTAAAAGACCTAATGTAATGTTCAGGGTATCCTTTAGTACTACAATTATGTCCCTAGTGCTTAGCTTCAAATCTTGAAAACTAAACAATGGTGTATTCACAAGTTTTTGTGCCACTTCACGCATTTGAAGTTGGCACTCCATAAGCTAATCAATGGAAAATTGTGTGCTTTCCTAATGTACATGTACTTTTGAGACACGAGAATTTGATGCCATAACACCTAGTGATGACATTCTTCATTTTGCAAAATAAAATTCTTTAAAATTCTTCATTTAACACCTTGTCATAACATTCTTCGGGCGTGAATTTTAACGAATTTTGACGAATTTTAACGAATTTTAACAAATTTTGACGAATTTTAACAAATTTTATGGAGATCTTTGGGCTTCCATAACATTCCCGCACCAAGAATGTCATAACTATGCCATAACAGCTTGTGGTGTAGTAGTCTCCTCCCCCCTTGTCAACAAGGCGCGTTCCTCTTTCGTGTTGAGAAGGTGAAAATATTGTGGCATGACTACTCGAGCTCTTCTAACCCTGGTAATATGACTTGAACTAGATGCAAGTCCATCAGTCTGAATTACCTGCCTAGTGGCAAAAACTCTAAGTGCCACATTAGCCTCTTATGCTGCAAAATAGGAAGGGCAAAAAGAAGTGGCCAATTCTGGTGTGAGACTAGAATTATGTGCATTAAAAAGAATATACTCCCCAACCATGGCATCGTGTGGGAGGCCATAAAATGAATTAGGAGGTCCTTTTCGTGATCCTAAACCCTGTATAGGTTGGGCATGACTAGTTGGTTGGGAAGACTTGCCTTTTAGATTAGCAAGTTGGGCCCTCAATGATTCAAGTTCATTTTGCAAAGTTTGAACTTGAGCGGCATGGGCTTGAAGCACCTCCCTCTTGTCAGCATTGTGCTCCTTCTTCTTAACATTCTTACTTGAATTACTCTTGGTGGGGAAAGCTTAAGTGCAAGGCTAAGGTGCCTTGGCTTTTGGTTGAGGGGCAACGAAAGATGCTAGCAGATTTTGCCATGGTAATCAGAGTTGCTTCCATTATGGGAACTTGGCAAAACAAACAACTTCCTAATGTCCCTCTTTCCCATAATAATCACAATAGAGATCCTCGGAAGGAATGCTGCACTCTCTAGTTTTGTGGGCAGGATTGTCACAATAATTGCAAGAAGGTAGGATGGGTGTAGTCGAGTGAACTACTTTAGCCCTTAAAGAAGAATGTGATGATCTGGTTGGCGCAGCTAGTGGAGGTTAAGGCCTTGAATGTGATAGAGGCCTCATAGTATTGGCCTCATAGTGTGCATGAGCTAGTTCCAGTTTTTCAAAAATGTTGTACACATCCAGCAAAGTGTACAAGTTTCCAAATTCTATGAAAACCCGTTACAAAACCTACGCATGGAGTGTTGGAGTACCTTCCAGCGAACGAAGATATCAATGGGCAGCTTCTAGGTTTGTGATGCTCTGAATATCCTCTTTAAACTTGAGAAGCCTTTCATAGAGCATCTTGAGGGTTTCATCTTTTTGTCGAGAAAAGGTGGTGAGCTAGAAATTTTTTTTCAGAATTCTTCACCAAAAATTCCAATTCAAAAACTCGAAAGAATTCCCCCACTAGATCAGCAAATGCTTATGCATCAATGGTGGGAGGAATGTTTACAGTAGTAACAATGAGTTGTTGAGGAAAAAGGTTTATTGAATTAGGTATCAAATAATCTAGATTATTGGGTAGAGTCCCATGATGTGCAATGGCAACTTGTAGTGAAGCTTAAGAGGTAGTGGCGATGGTTGTGGCATAAGCTGGATTGAGGATCTGGGTGACGCCCAAAATCTTCAAAGAATGTTGCTTTTGACATCTAATGCCTCATAGTGCACATGACGGGCCAATTGTTTGAATGCAAACGCTTAGGTGTAATTAGCGCCATACTTGAGCTTCAATTCACAAACCATAGTTCAGAAAGTTGCCTTGAACTCCTTCAAAGAAATGGTAACTTGCCTTCTATTAAACTTTTCAATTCTCCCATAGGAACTACTAACCTCCATGGTGTACATGGGTGCAGTAGTCATAGCTTGCAGTGGAATATATGGTGATGGTGTGAAAGAAGGTGCGGCAACAGGTGTACCCCACTAATTAGCCCTTCCAAATGGACTTTGATGTACCGTTGATGTAGTGTAACCATAGTTATGACATTCTTGGTGCGGGAATGTTATGGAAGCCCAAAGATCTCCATAAAATTCGTTAAAATTCGTCAAAATTTGTTAAAATTTGTTAAAATTCGTCAAAATTCGTTAAAATTCACGCCCGAAGAATGTTATGAAAAGGTGCTAAATGAAGAATTTTAAAGAATTTTATTTTGCAAAATGAAGAATGTCATCATTAGGAGTGTAACCTGAACCTGAATTCCTGGTAAGAGTTGTGCTGGATGACGATGGTGCTATAGACGTTTGATGGTACCATCGTGAAAATCATGAACTCAAATAAATCAGCTTAAATGATTGTGTGTTACTTCGTAGCTGATACCTTGGCTCTGGCTAAATGGTAATGCTCTCATCATTCGAAGACATGGTGTTATCCCATGCCTCAAAATTTGGTAGCAATATAGAGCACGAACTACAAAGTTTTAACACAACCATGCAATTAAATGTAATTGTAATGCAAATTGAAATGTGAAGTGCTTAAAAGAACATACCCTAAACAACTTTTAGTTTCTGTAATCACTAGTGCTAAATGATAAAGCAAAGGAAGAAAGAATTGTATATTTATGTAGATTACGTAAGTGTATGTATTAATACATACGTATGTAGATGTACATATTTATTATTATTATTATTATTATTATTTAAATAAAAATAAAAATAGTAACAATAAAAAATGTCTATGGACGGAACGGAATTGGACGGATGGAACCGTGACGGATGGAACCGTGACGGATGGAACCGTGACGGATGGATGTTGATGGACAGACGTCGGATGGATGGACATCTATGGATGGACGTTTGTGGACAAAAGTTCGTGGACAAAAGTCCATGGACGGATGGAAGTCGATGATGTAACGTCGGAGGCCACGACATTATAGAACGCCCGTGAGCTTCGCAG
>Ga0209611_10006213_pt1 | contig 19677 bp, 10 predicted proteins | sample S1TSphgellanicum_3_FD_187693 | JGI IMG/M metagenome (GOLD analysis project Ga0209611, IMG submission 187693) | Host-associated microbial communities from peat moss isolated from Minnesota, USA - S1T2_Fc - Sphagnum magellanicum MG (SPAdes) (version 2) | ecosystem: Host-associated > Plants > Peat... | reverse complement strand
AAACTTCAAAGGAAAAACAAAAGATGTTGCCAGAATTGGACTCTTACTTAACAATAAATAACAAAGCCTTTTGCAGCCAGCCAAAATATCAAGTCAGCCAACAAAGGCAGACTTATAGGCTAGTGTACCACAGCTGAGCTTATCATTAACTACAGTTTTCTTGTCTAGTTGGGAATTGGGATGTACTTGTTTTTATGTGTTTGGTTTGTTTAGGTATGAGGGAAGAAGATACCTACTACTACTACCATAGCTGCTGCTGCTGTTTTATTTGGATAATTGGGCACTTTTTTTCACTACAAAATTAATTTCATATATTGCAATGGGTGGAAGAACCTTTTCAACAAGTCCTTTTGGTGAACCAGCACCTACAGTTTTGTTGTTGTTGCCATGCTAAATTTTGATTTAAAAAAACAACTAAAAACTAGGAAACCTCAAAGAGTTTTTTGGGTTGCTTCCAAGTATAGACTTACTATAAGGTCTCTTTCTATTAGATTGTTGTGATCACAGTTACACATTGCACAATGTCTTGAAAGGTGCTGAAATGGAGCCTTATTTCTTGCTTACATTGAAAACACAGGCTTGAAATCTATAGGTAATTATTGGTAGGATGTTGAGAACAATTCATATGCAAGGAAGTTTCTAGAAAGCTCAAAAGGAACACTTGTCCTTATAAAAATGGGGAATGCCAATGTTTAGGGACTCACAACCTTACATTTGACTAATGCTTGACTTGTAGAGCTGTGAGGTGACTGCTAGCCAGTTAACTGAAACAAATGTAATGAAAAGCTGTTGTGGGGAGAGAGGAAGGGGGCGGGGGAGAATCTGTGACCACAACAACATCATGGAAAGAGGCCTATAGGCCATGGACAAACCTAAATTGGTACCATGATAAAAACCCTAATCTTGTGGGGGTTACTTTTTAAACAATATAAATATCTCATCATCAGCTAAATCAGGATCTTTGAGCCTGAATTTAACATATCTCAGGTTAATTATAACATGTAATTGGCCTCACTCAAGAAGGTGTAGGTGTTGGTTCACCCCGGCTGGCATTTGAGTGGCTATTACTAACTTGGGAAACGTCAAGATTTTTGAGTTCGTAACACTAATGGTCTAATGTTATAGTTTAGGAATCACGAGTTTGCCCTTTGGCATGACTTAGATGTAACTTAAACATATAATAAGACACATGCAAGGTATAAAATTTGGGTAGTTGAATGGGGAATCGAGGGGTTTAAGTATAAATGAAGAAGATTCAAAAAACGATTGTGATGAAACCTTGCCAAACTTTATAAAAAGAAAGCACCCAAGAAAGGAGAGAAAACGAAACAAGGGGCAAAAATTAAAGTCCAAGCAAACAAACAACCCAAATGAAGGGTTGTTTATACCTGAAGGAAAGGGAACCACTAAGAACTGAACCTTTCTCTAGTTGCATGAAGCATATCAACCGAAGAAAGGGGAGGTAAACCCGATAAAACTCCAAGCCTAAAAAAACCTTCCCCTTATAGTGACAACCCATCTCAAGATAGCAGTAGCCTATGCTCTTTATGATGCTACCAATACTCTCCATCTATAAAATGAACACAACACCAATAAAGGAGGGCCTTTGATGCCTTTTGTTGTTCACACCATGTTAGCACATCAATGAAGAAAACTGTTGGCCTGTTGGTGAAAACACCCAAAAATCTTTATGGCAAGAAGGAGAAAAACATTCATTGGGTAACGGTTGTAATAAAATCCTTCCTTCACTTGAGCTGCCGAAAACACGGCCACCCCATGACAAAAAGTTACTTGTGATACCAAGTTTGCTTGAATGATGTCAACAATGACAACATTAGCCAATGTGCGAATGCCATCAACCTTACAAACAATGTTGACTTGTCAACAAGAAGACTAAAGGGAAGGCATTGGGAGAACGTGGGTTTGTTCTTGCAAAACATGAAACTCAACATCTTTTGCAATGGACACAAAAACATTTCGAATGACATCATAGGATATAGTCCTTTCCTCACCATGGGTGTAATGGAAGAAATGGATCCCCATGGGGTCTAATAGTTAGCCATAAATGTAATGTGTCAAAACCAAGGGGAGGCTTAATCTAGTCCACAATGTTGAGGAAAAAATACATGAGGGTAGATGGAAACATAGGATGATAAAGTGAGCAAATAGCCAAGCTCCCATGCCCAACCTTGTACAAGACCTTAAGCACATCTAATGCAATTCAAAAGATGATGCTAGAAAAAAAATGGTCATGTAATTTTTCTGAAATAGTCTTCTGAAGTTAATATGTTCCTTTCTCTACAAGTTGTTTGAATAGGGGTAAAAATGTTGCTACAATTGGGGGAAGGAATTCCTAAAACAATGTCAATTGTGCTTAGAAAGGGAGTGAACTTAAACTGTTCACCCTGATATCTTCCAATAAGAACAAACAAGAATCCAACAAGAATCTAGATGCAATGACAAATGTTATTAATGCCCAACTCCCCAAGAAAACCATTGATGTTATGGTCTCTATAGAGAAGAGGCCTACACCTCCACTAGAAATGGGGAGCGAAACTTGCCAATGTGTCAATGGGGCCTTTAGACACTCAAGAGAACTTGGGTTTAAAATCCTTTCAAAAACCTATAGGATGGCCGGATCCAAGGAAGCAAGCTAGCATTGGAAGCTTGGTACGGGCGAAAAAATATGAAGCAAATAAAAAGGTTTTTAAGTGAAACATCAAAATAAGATTCCAAAACCCACATGGACATCCCCCAACTTTGAAAGCACATCTACATGCCAAGCATCCTCATTCAAAACATCCTACAAAACGAAAAAGGAGAACATCATAAAGCCAAAGGGGAACCCCATCACAAAATTCATGGGTCATGATTTGGCAATAATAGTCATGTAAAATCTACTTTTCATAGTTTCCTATGGAATAGACATGAATGACATTCATCTATTTGTATTGTTTGAACATTGATGTCATGCACATTGTTTTGACATGAATGTCATATGCCAATTCGTATTGTTTATACATTGATGTTGTATATCTATTCATGTTATTTACACACGAAAGTTGTGCAAATGATTTCCATGTTTAAATAATGCACAACATTCATGTTTAAACAATATCAACCCATGAAATGATAAATTTCACATAGATTTGGAATGAACCCATGGAGCCTATAAATTTATTATGCCTAAAAACCTTAATATTTTCAGGAGGGCAACAAAAACCATGAGGAAGGGTACAATTGGCAAGCAAGCTTGAAGGGGACCATGCAATGCACTTACGGGGTTGGACATCCAAACCCACTAAAACCAACTGGGAAGCAAAATGGTAAAAAATGAGGGGTACAAAGGAAGCAAGGCCAAGGATGTGAGTGTCATCTACTAAAAAAAGGTGGAGATAAGAAGGAAAGGCAATAATATAAACTCACAAAGCTCAAAAATGAATTAGAGCAAAAAGAGGCCTGATGAACAAGTCCCCTTAACACGTGCCCATAGATGAAAGGATAACAGACAACTTTCCTTTAGGGGAATGATGATTAAAAAACAAGGGCAATTGTTGGGCATAAAAAGAATAAACAAAAGGGAAGAACAGAGATAATTAACTTCCTACCATATGAAGTTCTTTGAAGATGGCTTTACATGAAATGGAATTAACATTATGAAAAAACTGTGTTTCTTGCAACTTGTTCGATGTAATAAAAAAATGTGCAATAGATCTAAAGAATGTAATCACAATAACACGTACCATAACAAGTGTAACGTTTTCATATTTTAAAGTTGTAATTTAATTTGATGTTGAAATTGTAAGATTTGTTTATATAGTTGTATTTTTAATATATTTGGGAACATGTGAATAAAAAAATAATAAAAACACTCATTAAACACTATAACATTTTTTTAAAGAAGTAAATGAACTTGTAAATGGATTTAGAATTTTTTTGAAAATGACATTTTTTACCAAATTTTTAACATAAACCTTAATAAAATAGTATGAAATTAAAAAAAATTAAAATTTTTTTTCGAAATTTTTTTGAAAAATATTCCAAGAATATTTTAAGAATATTTTCCAAAAAGTAATCACAAAAGTAGTCATAAAACAAGTGGGTGTGGCTTATGTTATCCCATTTGCACCTTAGATTACAACTAAAAAATGTTTGATAGAACTAAACTATAACTAGATAGACTAGTTACAACGGACATGATTTTCTCATAGTGTAAATGTGTTTGTCACATCCACTTGTAACACCACTTAATCGAAATGGACATCCAAAGCCATTCAAATGCCATGCACCATCGCTTCACACCTACCCTTAACTGCCATGCCAAACTAATGAGGTGACAAATGAGAAGAGAATGCATCTTGAAGCTAAAAACATAAGGCTTTGCTAACTAGTTAATAGAAGACTTCACTGACTGTAATCAGTTTAATGTTATACAAAGGCTTGGTCCGAACCAAAAATTTAACAACACTAAAGACACAAACAATGGGCCTTGGGAAACGACCATGGCAACATGGGAACTTAGCTTGTGAAGTTGAATGAAGTGATTGGCTGAATCCTTGAAATCAAATGCATCCGGAAGATATTCAAAAACCATGCCAAAAGACCCCCCTAGGAAAAATGGGACATGCATAGGGAAGTTGACCTATAAGAATCCAAGGATAATTCTAGGTTTTCGTTCGGTTGAAAGTCCATCAAAGAATGGGGGCAAGGGGAAAGTGAAACTGAAAGGTGGAAAGCTTACAAAACCGAAATGATTTTTGAGGATATGGAAGCTAAGGCTAAAGGGGCAAGGGCCTTTGTTGCGTGTGCCTACTTTTTGGCACACCTTAGAGCCAAATTTTGCCCTAGTGACCATGAGGGGGAGGGGGGCGAGGCAAAAGAAAAATTTGAAAGGAACATGGGCGTTGAAGGACCTTGGTCTAAAAATACAATAGTTGCAAGTGCTTGTGCTTGAAAAAAATGCTCCACCTGAAGCTCCTTCTAATCTCGAGACAAAAATTGTTGAAGCTAGACTTAGTCTCTTAGTGCTCGAGTAGGGAGTACAAGATATCATTAAGGATAAAACAGAAATCAAATGCCAAACAACAATATGCACTTCTTGTTGTAAAGTGAAAGGTATCCATGAATACAATCAAGGCCAAGGAAGACAAAAATGGACGGCACCAAGGGGGTCCACCTTTAATGCCCAAGCCCAAGTCATAGGAAGGGGAGAAAGGGTTAGAAAGGAAGCTAAAGGGTAAGAAAAACCACATGAAGAAAAGGCCTGAAAAGCCTAACAATGTTGCTAATGACAAGACATGCCATGTTGCAAAAACAAATGTTATGCTGCAAAACGATTTGATTCAACAAAACCCAAGTATAATCATTTGTTCATAGTTGTATTATTTTAACTAATTTGCTACATGTATATCACATGGATTTCACATATGAATTCATTGGGGATTACATAGATGATTCAACTAATTATAACTAGGATGGGGATTTCTAGTTATAAGTCATCACTACCCTAACTTTCACCTTACATTCTTTATCTATCAAAACTTTAAGGTTTTTAGTTGTTTTTATGTTAAACTTAAATTGTTTCTTTTTCTTTATGTTAGCTTCTATTTTTACCCTTATCAAAGTTTTTTATCCTCATTATTAACATGCATTTCCATTGCCATGGTGGCAATGTTGTTGGATTTCAATTGTAGCATTTCTACTTTCATCTATGATTTGCATCTTGGAGTAAATGCAAAGCTTGTGTTTGAGCTAAAAGATGGAATAGATGGTGGCTTATCTACTAATTCATAGAGGATAAATGGAGTAAAGGGATTTAGTAGTATGGGTGGGGTATCTATGTACCAAATATTAATCACATTTTACCAACTTTGGAAAACATTTTGGGTGACATGTCCATTTGTTTTCTTCAATTATGCCAATACCTATTCATTCTACAACACAACTTTTTCATTCCCCTTTTCATTAGATGTTTCAATCTTCATTTCTTTCGAGTCATCTTGAAATCTATCTTTCAAAATGTCTTCTTGAATGGATTGTCAAAATAAAGCTCTTTATATTCACCATATACTACCTTTCACAAAAGGCTAAATATCAATTAGGTCACTTGCTTCTTGTCTTTTGATTAGAACAAACAGTAATAGTTGAAATTCATAGCCATGATGTGAGATGAAGGGATTCCATAATGATTCGTGATTGTTTTTTGTTCTTGACCACTCTGTTTTTGGTCGATTAAGCAAGATATCATTTTCTCCATCCAAGTCAAGTTTCCATGCTTGCATCACCAGTTTGGATTTTCATAATCACTTTCAATGTCTACACAAACATTTATCACACAAACCTTCTATTGGATCAATCATACCCCTAATTGATCAAGACAAACCTTTAATGGATCAATCAAACTTCTAATGGATCAATTAACGTTTCAAATGGATCAATGCATACCCTTAAATGGATGAAAGAAAAGCTCAATTTTGCAAGATAAACCCCTAATGGTCTAAAGAGACTTCAAATTTGCAATGCAAACCTCCAATAGTACATGGGGACCCCCATTATGTAAACATACTTCAAATGACCAATGGAAACCTCCAATGGTTTATGGGGACATCCTAATGGATCACATAAATTCCAATGGATCAAACCATACCTCCAATTTGATGTAAACATACCTCAATTGGTAAATGCATAGCTCAAATCATTACAAATTTAACCAAAACACAAACTTCAAACAAATTCACGACAAGAAAGCAATTCACACTTTTCAACTGTACCTAGGGGTACTTAACTAACCTTAATCAAAGATCCTCGAATGATTCTATGTTTGATTCATAGTCAAGAAAAAAGGTCACTTGAATGCATGTAATCATCCAAAATTTGAAGTTCAAACTCAAAGCATGCTTGAAGAGACCACCTAACAATATGCCATGAATTCTAATGTTGTGGAGGTAAGATTTATGATTGATGTATTAACAATCTCTAATGCATTCCATGTTACATTATCACCCATTACCTTAAACCATGATTTGCTCACTTAATAAAAACACCATAATGTGTCCAAGGAGTCATTGGTAAATATGGAAAAATGTGGTCTATAATGAAAACAAGGTACCATTGGGTTGAATTGGGAGTTTTTAATTCATATTGTGCAATGCAATTTGGATAGATTGGGCCTTAATTTTTAATGCAAATGGAGGGTTTGGAGGATAGTTTAGGGAATGTGATAGCAATGTGATAGCCAGTATTTGAACAAGCTTGATTAGCTTATGACAAAAAGTGGCCATTGACCATACCAACAATAATAAAACATTTTATAAAGTTGAGCTATTGACCATGAAGATCATGAAATATTTCATCCTTTTGGGAGATCTCTTTTAACACCATGCTCTTTTCAAAGATTGGAGATTAAAAAGTTTTAGAATTGCAAAACCTTCATCATCACTTTGAAAATTCAAGAGTTCTTTTTGAAATTGGAATGAATTGTCCAAATCTTATTGCTCCACTTTGTAATTCAACTTGATTATGAATGCTTTGGGTTTGATTTCAAAAGCTTGTATCCACACTTGTTTTGTGCAAGTGTAGTTTTCCACATTGCTGCTATGGTTGCAATTGCATGTTTCTTACAATGGCTTTATGTTGAAAAAATTTGTTTTGATGTATTTTCATATGGTCACCTCCTTCACAAGCTTTGGTTCTTCCTAACATTGCTCCCTTCCCATTGACAAAAAAATTGAACCTTTTTGCATTTCCCTAAATCTTGCTTCCTTTCATTATTAAAATTCTAGGTTTTTCAAATGCTCCAAGTTGATTAACTAGTCCTTTTTGACCAATGGACATGTTCATTTTGACTAAAGGTTCAAAACATGTATTTTTTGACCAACCAATTTGACTAAAGTGTTTTATTTAACCAATACACCTAATCAAGTTGAACAACCCTAGTCAAAATGGTGAATGGGTTTTAGTCAAATGAAACATTTAATCAAATTGAAGATAAGAAATTGACATTAGTAGTCAAATAGAACATCTTAAATGCCTATTACATACCTACCTCCCACCTACAATCTTACAACCTACCTACCTACCAACCCACCCACCCACCTACCTACCTAGATGTACTACCTATTTACCTACCCACCCATCTACCTACCTATATACTACCTACCTACCTACCTATCCACCCACTCATCTACCTATTTACATATTACCTACCTACCTACATATTAATTACATACTTACCCATTCACCCACCTAGATGTATTACTTACCTACTTGCTTACCTACCCACCCACCCACCCAATTACCATGTTTTACAACATACCTACCTAATTGACTAGCATCTTACAACCAACCTAGGATTATGTACCTCCAACCTACTACTTAATATAATTTTTTATGTTACTTACTTTCCTATCTATTAAATAATTGTATTTAACCTACCTACCTATAACCTACCTCCTACCTCCCATCTACCATGGCCTTACAAGTTATCTACCTACTTTTTAACATTGTACAACCTACCTAAATTTATGTATTTTCAACCTACCTAGTTATAATTGTATTATATTTACCTACCTCCTAACTCCCACCTCCCTTCCACCCTACAACCTACCTACCTCTTCTACCTTCCTATTTACCTACCCGACCTATCTATGACATGTACCTTACCTAGTTTAATGAATGGAATTTGACATGGAATAATCAAATTTTAACAAGTTTTGAAATTTGTCATCAATTTGCTATTTTCAAAAAAAAATTCTTACAACTCATTTGAACATTTACAAATATATTGATTTTATTGATTAGATCTTTGAATAAGCTACAAGATTATGCCTTTATTTGCTTCATTTGAATAGAAATTAAAATTTAAAAAAATGCCAAAGTTGGGATTTCCAAATTGTTTCATAGTTAACAAATGTTGCACAAGTTTTATTAACAAAAAGTTGTGTGATTTAGTGGTTAAGGCATTTGGATGCCCCCATGAGGTCTTGGGTTCAAACTTGGGCAGGTCATGTACATGAATTTGTATATTTGGTGGTGAATATGTGTACATACAATGTAAGGAGGGCATAGTTGGGTAATTACCAACCTAACATTTTATCACATAACAATGTGTTGACATGTGGCACCATACCAATGTTGCCACGTGGCAATATATAATGTTACCATGTGGCAACATTCATATGGTGTACGTGTTAACATCAAATGATGCCATGCCGTAAATGATTAATTAAAAAATAAATTTTATTGGTTATATTTTATTAGTGACATTTGACCACTAGTCAAAGGGTACCAGTCAAAACCACCACCCTACGGTTAGTAAAAAAGACCATCCGAGTCATATTAAACTTGTTAAAATGGACTTGTCCTAGAAAACTAAAGGGATTTTTTTGATGCCTATCACTTTGGGGTTTCTTTTTACCAAAACATCTGGTTTGAAAAACCTAGAATTCTAGTAGTGTTTCAACATTCATTAAAATGATGTTCCATGAAGCTCAAAGACTCTTCTTTCTCTTTAACATTTCAAACATATAAATCTTTCACATGACACATCACTGTTGCCATTGAGGGCTCTTACATTTTGTTGGTTTGATATTGTTGAAGAAAAGTTGAAAAAAACTTTAGTTTTATGAATGTTTTTACCTCCATGTGAACACTCATTGAAAAATAAAATTGGGGATCAAACTAGTTTTTGCACCAAAAGTGGTGCAAAAACCAATTCAAGCCCTTGTTATTTTCATTTGCAATTTTTTCATCCCCTAGTGTTAATTTCATCCCTTCTTTGGCAAAAATTGGGCATTCCTGTCCTCACTCTAGTAAACTTTGTATATAACTTTAGTTTCAAAATAAACTTTTAAATTTGAATGTGTATGAATGCCTCGGTTGAACACAATTAGAAAAGTTGATGATACTTACAAAAAGAACACAAAACAAACCCTAAATTTTTAGCTCAAGGACTTGATGGTAAATTTATATTTCTTTAGCCCACCACCTCTTTTGGTATTAACAAGTGCCAAACTTTAATGATAGTTGCAATTAGGGGTGATTTTTTGGGACAATTTTTGTCTTTTTTTTAAAACTTGGAAAAGGTAGAAGAGGGAAATCAACATTACAATCCCCCAAAAAATGTATTTAAAGAAAAATTAGACCCATGTTGAAAAAAAATGATTTTCAAAACACTAAACCCAAAAGAAAGAAATTTAAGTAGATTTGAGTATTGAAATCAAGAAAAAAAATAGTTGAAATTTTTTGGGGGTGGAATCACCCCAAGAAATAATGACTTGATAATCTATCATTAATTTTCCATGCAATTTTGCATGAAGTTCAAGGAAGGTTCATGGGTTTAGGGTTGTTACTAGATTTGTAGTTTGGGTTGAGAAATAAAAAACCCCAATGTGAAATCCATCCTTTGTATATTCACAAGTGTTATTTACTTCTTTTTTAATGAACCTTTGATCCTTGTTTCGAGGCTTAATTTTCTTTTGGGAAGTTCTATGGGTGCAAGTTTGAGTTTGATTCTTCAAATTAAAAAAACATTAATATAATTTTAGTTTTTGCACATTTTCAAATTCAAGAATTAGGGCCTAGTTTGAAACTTGGGTCCAATTACCTATATACACCAAACACTCCCCAAGATTATAAATTTGTTTTACAAAAAATTGAAATTAGTGATCATATAGGTACAAAGTTCTACAACTAACTAAAACTAATCATTTAAATATAAAGTTCAAGCTACTTGCCAATGTTTCAAAAAAGTTCAATTTGCTTATTTAAAAAACTTGAGGTGATTTTCACAAATCTAATTGTAGGTGAAGGTTAGTTCCATGGTTCAATTCTTTTATCAATCCACTAAAAGGGTGGTAGTTGGGGTCTAGGTCACACAAAAAAATCCTTTGCACCTTTCAAATGCCCATTTTTTTTGTTGCCAATTCTAAGATATTCAATAAAATTTTTAAAATTATCCTTTTGAAAAAGACTTAATCCTTGGTGTAGTTTGTTCCAATTATCTAGTATGAACCACTGTTGGATTGATATAATATAAATTTTGTATTGATGCTTTATATTTTTGGTTGCATATGATAATGGTATTTTTCAAAAAAAATCTTCATACTTAGGGTATATGAATATTGGTATGGTATTTGCATAAGAATGTCATGTCATGCACACAACATGCAACTAAAACCAATATTAGTGTAATCAAGTTGAATTTGAGTTTATAACTTTAAATTAACATTATGCATATTCAACATTGTAGTTTGTAACTAGAAGCTTTGAGAAAACTATGTCCATGATAATGCATTCAAAGTGTTGAGCACTCCAAGTGTAACCTTGGTTTATGTGCCTAGTGCCTCCAAAACCTAAGTACTCCAAGGGCAATGATGATTGACCTAAATAAAATAAAATTGTGCCCATATATAGTCCATCCAAAGTTTGAGTTCTCTAGCTACAACCATGATTGAGCTAAATAATAAAAAATGTGTCCATAGTGCATCCCAAAGTCTACATAGTTTCAAATCTAGAATACAACCATAAAACCTTGATAAACAATTGAATTTAGGACATCACCCAATTGTCACCTCAAGGATAATGAACAGTTTAAGCTTCTTCAAAACTACTAGCCTTGAATCCTTAAACATCAAAATGCTCATAAGATTGATGTAATAATGAATAATGAAGTGCAATTATAAGTTTTGAATCACAAGATTGTGAAAAGTCACAAAAATTATGTTCATTCAAAAAGTGCATGGCTACTACCAATGAGTACTACCAATGGCTTAAATTGCCATATTCCCCTCTTTAATTATCAAAATTAAAATAATTAATATCAATGTATTTGGAAGGTTTACACTAAATTTCTCAATGGACATGCATGGACATAATTTTGGGGTACTTCTAAAGGACCAAGACCCAAGTGTTGTGAGACTTGACAAATAGTTTTTATTTCATTGGAATTGTCGCCCAAAAAAATAGACCAATAAACCTTTTTTAGTTGTTGCACACTTCCAACTTTTAATTTAGAAACATCAAAATGCTCATAACACACAAAACATGAAATGAACTTTCAAGTGCAATAATAGCCTTTCGAATTGACAAAATCAGAAAGTCTAAATAGCTAAAAAAACCAAGAACTTCATGTGTTAATCATCCCACAAATAGCTAATTTCTTCTAATTCATCCTCATGTTAATCCAATTTTTTTACCTTTGTAGGATAGAATTTAATAATGCAATAACATGCAATAAAAGAAGCTCCTTCCCTCACATTAATAAGCCATTTTTAATAATCATCACAAGCCCATCCAAATTTGTAATTGAGATGACATCATTTCAAGTTCATGAACAAACTTGCAACTAAAAATATTCGCTTGATATCAATTTGAAATTTGGGAATGCCAAGGCTTTACCTAGATAAAAAGGAAACATGTGGGTACCTTATTGAATGTTCCTTCCATCATGTCAGAGGTTGGACCTCTTCTTCCAACATAATAATGTGATGAAACACATAAATAGTTCGTTCATATGTTAACATGGTTTTAGTAGCCTCATTAGTAGATAGTAGTACATCAAAAAGGAAATTTGCATTCATTGTTCTAGTTTGCAATGCATTATTGCCACCAATAAGCTCAAAAACTTGTTGGTTTTCACCAACCAAAGTATCATAACTTTTCATGTTATAACCAACAACAAGAATCTTCACTATGCCCCTGGCAATAAACTCTTGTATTGAAGGTCTAGCATGAAAATAAACATGTTGTGGCCCTTACATTTCAAATTTAGATGCAAAAAAAGGAATGGTTTCAAAACATTCACTACTTTTGTTGCCATGTGTACATATTAAATTTCAAGCTTTGAATCAAAGACCACATTGCCAAAGTGGCCTAGGGCCTATGTGCAACAATTGTGAATTTGAATCCTTACAATTTAATGCTGACAATGATAGTGGTGTGTAATGCATATGAAAGGAGTTAGTATTTTCTCAATTGATTTAGAACACATTACCTGACAATGGGTGTTGAAGTTTTTGTGACAACACATGCAATTGCTTAAGTTAAACCATATGGCACTTTGGTTGCAAGCACTATGAGAAATAATGTATGTGGAGATTAAACTAGCATGCAATTAGATTGTCATGGAAACTATTGTGCAACTAGGGTACAACTACAGTATGGAAATATGATGAATTAATAATTAAAATGCCACGTTAGAATATTTCATAATTGTAATTTAGTTGCACATTAGTTGCAACTTGGATTTTATATGGGCATATGTACGCAAAGTATATACGGTGATAGTCAACCATAGTTTGACCATGATTACAAGTTGTAGTGAAGTGGTTAATCTCAATTGTGTTGCAACTAGTGTAGTTTTAGTACTGAGTGAGCAATTACTTTGCAATTGGGGTATGACGTTGATGCGTACAATCATGCTATGTGTATGATTATGTAAAGGTCCATAACATCTGGAACTTGTAATTTGTTTGTAACTAAGAGTCAACTAAATTGGCTAGTTTTATAAGTAAGTTATAACTAAATGTGCCACTATGATTTCATTACATAACTATTACTTGTCCATTATTTTGAAACTAGAGTGCTCAACTCATTTAGAATTAGTTGTTAATTATGTGGCAATTCATATTATTAAAAGATTTATAGATTGTGCAATTCATTGAAAGTGTAAATGCAACCTTTAGTTGGATTGGAATGGTGTATTAAAGTGTTTATGAATATGTACACACACACACACACACACACATATATATCATTGTTTTTGCATCTCAAAATTTTCTAGATTATATTATTAAATGTTTCATTGATATGAACTAATTCTTTTATTGAATCAATTAACTAAAATAATTCATTATATACCTCAATGTCTTCTACTTAAATTCATTTTAATTATTTAATATTTCAGAATGAATTATTTGTTATTGATTTTTAAATTAGTAATTAATATGTAATATATTTAATTACCATGAACGAATTAAGTAAACTAATTAATAAACTATTCATATGAATTCATTAATCAAATTTGATTAATTAGTTTTTAATTAATTCAGATAATAAATAAATAAATAAAATAAATAATTAATTATATAAATTTAATTAATAAATAAAAATAATTTTAAATAACAAACTTTGTTAATGTAGGTGAATAATTATTGAATTTTATTTGAATTCAGATCATCAATTATCAACATAATTAATTATCTAATAGTTATTTAAATAATTAATCATGTAATATTTATTTAAATAATTAATTATCTGAATTATATTAATTAATTCATATAATCAATCTAGATAATTAATTATCATATATTTAATTCAAATAATTAAATTCCAAATAATTATGTCAGATGATTAATTATAAATTTCAAATTAATTACAAAATTAAAATCAAACAGAAAGCATGTGGGAAATGTTTTTTTTGTAGTTACAATTTAATTGCAACTAGGGTGCCACTAAAAGATTTAACCCTTATGTTTTGTTTTCAGTATTTCATTTCACAAATTATATAAAGGAGGAGTTTCCTTTTACATTTTCACATTAAAATACATGTGCCATGTTGGGATGAGCTCATAAAAGTTTAAAGGCAAAACACATAACAAATTAAAAAACTTATGTGGCTATTCTTTAGTTCACCTACTTTTCTAGTATTTTATTTTCATGCTTACCTACTTGCTTACCTAAATAAGTAGGTCCTACTTTTTTACCTACTTAGATAATAAGTGAGTAGTTAGGTAAGTAGGTAAGGTTGGAGTTATATCAACGTACCTACCTATGGCTATGTACCGACCTACCTAGGTACATATATACATTTGTTTCCAAAATTCAATTAATATGCCATGTGGTAACTTTTGATTATGCTAGGTGTCATAATCCAAGATTATTTAAAACAAATAATCATAATGGACGATGGATATCAATATTTCAAAAAATCACGAAAATTCCTCATAGTGCTCGTGTTAAATTTTGATGGTTGGATGAAAATGACGTCAACATGACATTATGATTGTAGTCATAAGGGAGTTGCATAGAAATTGAAAAGGAGTTGTTATGACAAAGTTATAGTTAAGTTGTAATGAGTTACATCGTATATACTATGAGTTGCAATTGTTCAAGTGTTGCAAGTATTGCAACTTATCTGATAGCATTCATAGCGTATAAATACAGTGAGTTGCAAGTGTCCGATGTAATTCAAAAATTGAGTTACAAGGCCAATTGTAAAACATTTTTTTTTCTCATAGTGAAGTGGAGTGATTGCTTATGGTAACAAATGTTGATATAATAAACATATTTGAAGGTTTTGTGGAAGAGGACAACATAATTAATAAATTGGATTTTCATAAGGGTTTTTAATTTTCAAGTGGGTAGCCCTGCTTTAATGCATGCCTTGTCCCACTCTTGTTTCCCCATCCCTTGAACTTTTAGTTCACGTAATTGTTTTTTACAAAGTTTTTTATGCATATTTAAATGAGATTTTCTTCATACCAACATAAAATTTTGTGTCATTCATTGTATACTAGCATGGTTTGGACATAACATAACAAAAATATGAACTTGCAAATTAAGACACATCAAGTTATAAGTAAAGCACATGTGACCATTGAAGATAATGTAGCTCTTAGGATGTTTAGATTGGCACCCTTGCTTTTGACCTAAACAATAACTTTGTTGGTTAATTGGAATTAAATGAGGATGTATTTTACAAGTTTTTCCAAAATTATTCCAATTGTGTTAGGTGCCTCAAATAGCCCTGTAATCACATGCTTTGGTTGTAAGGCCATTCAAAGAATGATTTGATTAAAATGAACGATTTCGATAATTGGAATGGTCTCCTTGGAAGAATTTGACAAATTCAAAAAATAAATAACCACAAAATATCTATGGAGAAGAAAAATGGTCAAAATGAACACCAAAAGTCTTTAAACTTCACATCAAAGTTATAGAATTGCACGTCTCTTTTGGTCTTTATTGAAAATGTTCGATAAGCAATGGGAACATCTCCTTAATTTTTGCTTTTTAGTCTTTTATGGTAGAAAACCCACTATAGAACCTTATCAAACATAAATTTTGCATGACAATAACAAAATAAAAAGGAAAATAAAATATCATTGTTAAAAAAATCTACACAATTGAATTATTTCAAAAAACGATTCTTTGTAAATCTCTTAAAATTTCCTTCTTTTGCTACATATCTTTCTTTTGTAAACTTGAAGAAGTAGAGATTTAGACATTATTACAATTCATGGTTTTTCAAAAGGTCCAAGTTAATTAACAAGTCCTTTTCGATTAATGGACATGTACATTTTGGGTGAATGCAAGGTAAAGTGGCTCACTTTTTATGTCATAGGCTTGATTTTTGCAAATGCTTTGTGTTTAAATGCCTATGGTGAATAATTTAATTTTAAATACATTAAATGATCATTCATTCTAGATTAACAACTTGATCATGAAGACATTTGCACAATGATTTCTTGAAAATAATGCATTCATTATCAATAGTGGACTTTTGAAATAAAAAATATGGACTTAACAATTGATTGGGCACAAAAAATTCAATAATTTATATTGAATTTCACTCTAAATTTTTTTTGGTGAAACTTTAACCAAATTGTAGTTATGGACTTTTGAAGGGATAGAATTGGACCTTGTTTTCAAAAGTCTTTTTGAAATGATTTTTTTTTGTTTGTTAAATTTTTTGTTTGCAATGGGTATGCAATTGAAAAATCTAAATGGGTTTTCATTCTTATGGACTTTATGGGTTTTTAAAAATATATTTTCAAAGTGATTTCACCAGACCTGCAAACAATAACATTTTTCAAGATGGGTTTTGACCTCATTTTAAGAGGTTTCATAAGTGATTGAAATTTTAATAGTCAAACATTACACTAATGAAAACCTTAGAAATTGAAACCATATCCATATGTATCATTTATAAAAATTTGTTTGTGATTCTTGTGAGAGCTATATTTACCTAAAATGAGCCACTAGACTATGCACTTACCCTTTTGACTATAGGTTTGAAGCTTGAATGACATGTGTATTTTTTGATTGGTGAACTTGACTAAAGTGACTTATTTGGCTATTTGTCAAATTGAAAATCTAATCAAGTTATACACAAAAATGACCACCTTGTTGAAAATGGCCAATGGTTTTTAGTCAATTGGGATATTTAGTCAAGTGAACAAAGCAAAATGACACTTTTAATCAAGATGGACAATGGTGTTTTAGTCAATTGGAACATTTTATGCTACCTAATAAGCAAATATAACTACACATGAGGGTAGGGAATAGCCTAGGCCCATTTACATACCAACTTATTTACATACCTAACTACCTATTTCATTTTTCCCACCTACCATCTTACAAACGTACTTACCTACCTACCTCCTAAACCTACCTCATACAACCAAGCTACCTACCTCCTATGATTTACTTACCTACCTACCAATTTATTTATTGAACTACTTACCTCTTTCCCACATACCATTGTATAAGCCTACCTACTTAACTACCTGCCTTTTACTTCCCACCTATCATCTAACTACTTACCTTTTGTTATTCGCTTACTTACCTACCTACCAACTAATTTACTTATTAACCTAAGTACTTACTTCTTATTTCCCACATACCATCCTACATACCTACCTACCTACCTACCTCCTACGGATTACAAGCTACCTACTTACTTACCCCCTTTACCTACCAACCAATATTGTGCAACCTATTTATTAATTACCTAACTTTTACCCACATAATTTATGATGTGAAATAAACAAGTGAAATAAAAAACTTGACAAGTTTTGTCAAGTTTGTAAAGTGTAGTCCATTGATAATGATTTGGATTATCATTGGGGAGGTGGAAGGTTCAATTCTTAATACTTGTAACCTATATACATATTTAAGTGGCTAAGATAGGGTAGCTAGGTTAGTTAGGCTACTACCTATCTACTTGCCTTTTTATGACCTATTTCAACCTACATATAATTACTTACCTACCTATTTACCTACTTATCTACTTGCACAAAAATATTATTTTTGGCAATAATTGTAAAAAAATAAAGATAAAAGTTTGATCAGTCAAATGGTCCAACATTTTACAAGTCAAAAAAACAACCTAGACACATTGGAGAGGTCCAAATTGACAAGATCACCTTTTGATGCTTGTCCAAATGGGGTCCTTTTTTATTGGATTTTAAAAATTATAAAACCATGAATTGTAGTAGTGAAGAAAAAAATAAAAATAAAATCACAAGCTACTAGCCTTTTATTTTCGACAATTCTAATGTTGAAGGGTTACAAAATCTATTCGATAATGTGAGTGTTGGCCAAGGTAATGGTTAATACCCCATGTTGCACGTGTTGGTGACTCTTCTAAAGGTCACTGAACCCAAATTCTTATAATGTTAAATCAATTTTTGAAAAAGTTGGTAGGCTAATGGTTATTGAAATTAACCTAATTCAAAATTTCAAAAATTCTTCATTTAACATTGACATCCAATCCTCATCAATAAAATTTACAACCAAAGCAAATGTGTAAAATTTAACCTAGACATCCAAAGGTCAAACATAATGGTGACAATACTTAAAACAAGTTAAACATAAGTTTCTATGGTCTTTACAAGGTAATGCAAGATGTTCTCATTGATGGGTTGCTTGCAAGTGGGGAATTGGATTTTTGGGTTTTGACGCATCACAAATTGATGAGGTCATGGCAACTTGATAAAGGAGAATACTTCATATCCTTTCGTAATATTATAAAGGACAAGGTCCTCAATGAACTTCAATTGAAGAGGGTCTCCTTTTCTATAACCTTGATGATCACTCAAATATTTCGTAATTGTTAATGGATGCATGACATTCCATGTTTTGGATTTCTTTTTACCACCTTCCACACCACCTTTAATAGGTTTGGACTAAGTCTTATACTTGACAAAATCCTTTGGATGTTTGTTCAACAAATGTTTTTTGATGGAAATACTTTCATGGCTAGGGTTCTATTGGTTTAGGTGTTTTGTGAAATCCTAGATATAGGAGAATAGGTATTGTGGCAAATGATGCACCTCATCACTTGCACAACTTGTACATCAACTTCATAGTTTTGGTCATGAAGAGAGAAAAACCCACAGTATACTTGAGCAATGGTGTGGCAACCAAAAGTGCTAATTCTTTGTGAGGAAAGCACAACATACTTTCTAGGTTACAAGTTCTTCAACTACTTATATCTCGTCCAAGCATTGAGCAGGGCCTTTGATAGCTTGTGGCAATGTAAATGTTGCACCCATGGTCATTTTAAGTTCTTGTAGTTCACCAATGGTTCAATAGCCTTGTATCACCTACTTCATCCCGAACACAAGTATCAAAGTTTGAAAAGGAGATTCCTTCTTTGATAGGAAAAAAACTTGCAAGAAAAAAATACGAATTAGTTGTACTCATAAAAAATTATCACTCCTACTGCTAGAGTTGTGATGGGGAACCAAAACACTGACACCAACTACCAAATTATGAAAAAAAGAAATACACAAGCCATATTTGCTTTCTATTGAGTTTCAAAACACAAATGAGGTTCAAGCTAGGACACAAGCATCCTGAGTATTGCACATGATACAATGAATTATGAATAAAGACATTGCCATCCTTTGCTATGCATGTTGCACATTTTGCACACAATGCATTTTGAATAAA
>Ga0209611_10006212_pt1 | contig 19678 bp, 13 predicted proteins | sample S1TSphgellanicum_3_FD_187693 | JGI IMG/M metagenome (GOLD analysis project Ga0209611, IMG submission 187693) | Host-associated microbial communities from peat moss isolated from Minnesota, USA - S1T2_Fc - Sphagnum magellanicum MG (SPAdes) (version 2) | ecosystem: Host-associated > Plants > Peat... | reverse complement strand
AATCTGTCATAGCCATTCCACCCCAAAAAGCTTCACTTCAATAGCCAGCCAGCACCCCCAAAGTGCTGCAATTGAATCATGTTGCTGCCCACATCTCTTTCATCAGTCATGAGCTACTACTACTACATAATGTTCATTACAATTTCACACACATCTAATTAGGACAAATGGGTGTTCCAGAAACCTAGACATTGAGCTCAAACTTAGGGGTTAAATTGCTAGAGCTAACTTGGCATTAGAAGGACTTATACATTGTACACATGAGAACATTTTGTTAGCCCAGATATTGTTTGGTCCCCGGTTTCGCTGACTTTGTGGATAGCTTCAAACTGAGCATAATAGAGGAAACAGAGGACCAAACAGGGGGTCCAAAATGGGAATGACTTTAAGGAGAACTCAATGCAGTGGTCAAATAACATGGTTAATAGAATAAGCCTCTACACAGGTACTGTTGCCAATGTTGCTATTTATATAATTCATGGTTGCTGGATATGTTATGATGTAAATCTAAAAGCCCCAAAGTTTTTTGGCTTGGTTGTCAAAACATTATGAATACACCGTACTTAGACTAAATCATGGTCTTCAAGTCCAAGATTAACATTCGGTTAAATAGAGCTTCTAAGAGTACTCAAGAAGGTGAAGGTACCAGTGTAGGTGCTCATTCACCCTGTCCATGTGGACTACTTCTATAGGTTATTCTCACTGTTGAAAAGGCCAAAGAACCCCAACCCAACTATCAAAATCAGCATAAAACCCTCATGATGTGGGGTTCAACCCTATTTCCTTGTATTTAAGAAAGGAGAACTAATTGGAGCTCATTTCTTCAATGCCAAGTTACTAATCAGTCACAGATAGTAGTTGTTCAATTACTTCTATCAGGCCTTAAAATTGAAGGGCACCTTGCCCTTCACTAGGAAGGCAGGGTATTGAAAGTGCCTGTCCTGTGAAAACTTGGAAAACATGGCCATACCAAGTGAATGTGGATACAAACCCATAAAAAATGCATATGGTGAAGCTACTATGCAAAACCCATTTTCACATTAAATGCATAATCATATAAACATGAAACCCTAACTTCAATCAAACGTACAATCAAATACGCCTTAAATGCAAACATTGCCAAGTTTCTGATTTTTTTTTGGAAAACTTTCAGTAGGGTAGCTCAACCAATATATAGAAAGATGCTTATATTTTTTACTTTCATTTTTGGGTTTGTACCCAGACTTCATCATCTTCTTATGGATGATGACCATTTCACCTAAGTTAAAGTTGATTCCGAGAAGGAAAAAGCATCACTGGTGCAGATAGACAACCATCGAATCTGCACAGGACTGATGCATATCGATAATCACCTTGAATTTCATCTCACATCTATGATGCTATCCAGAGATTTACGAATGTGTGAGGAAATTAGAGCCTATCAACATAAGCCATCTAACCTAAGAAAAAGGCAAAACCAAAAACCCCAAAGTAGCCCCAACTGGAAGGCTTTTTAATTCCAATTTTTGTGGGTGTCTAGAGGGTTGATACTTCGAACTAGGCAGCCATCTGACCTAGAAGAAACTGGAAAAAAGGACACCCAAATCAAATCACCAACCGAAAAGCCAAAATAAAATTATACAACAAGCACCACAAGAGAATGTCATTTTTCTCACACAAAAAGTCATGCGACTCATGAAACAGGGGTGAGATAAGCTTTGTGGTTTCATCCATTACAATGTACAATTTATGTGTTGTTTCTTGTGGCATATATCACATTAAAATGGCAATTTGAAATTAGATAATGGCACATGTAATACAAATGTAATATGTGCCATGTCACATAATGTCAAATTGCCATTTTGATGTAATATATACATGTCATAACAAACACCACATATTTTCATAGTAATGCATGAAACCACAAAGTTTACCTCACACATGTGTCGTGAGCCACTGCATTTTGTGTGACAAAAACCACTTTCTCTTGTAGTGAAGGACTTCACATAGAGGACTAAACTAAACCTTAACAAGTACTCAATGGGTAGGGATTGTGAACAGATGCAGCTGCTGGGGTGCAGTTGGGAACTCTGGACTTAGGTTGTTGAAACTTTCTACTCATGAGGTTGTATTTAACCTCATGGCTCCCGGAACTATATTTTGGTCAAGCTATTAGTCTCTAGAGATCCTGTCTGATATCGTTTCTTAAGTTCATAGAATAAGCTGAGATTCACGAAAGAAGCAATGCCTTAAACCCTCAGCTAGTACTTAATGCATACAGTAGCATATGATGATGATGCCAGAGCCTTAAAAATTCACATTCTGATCTTTATTCTCAGTTCTGGACCCGTTACAAATCGGTTATGAGTAGCTGCCGCTCATAAAAGAATTCAATGAATAAGATCCATTTGAGTTGCATGACATGATCTATAGTAGCTGATTAAATCATGGCCCTTTCCACAGCCTAGTTACCACCTAGCAAACAAAACAGTTTTGGTGGTACATGCACGGTCCGAGTACTCTTGTGGTTGCTCAGGCTGGCCATTGCCATATCAGCTGGAAGGTGTGATCTGGCTGTTGCAAGAACATGCCACTGTTGTTGACATCCCAACTACAGTCGATACAGTAATGGAGCGTGGAAGCGTTAGAACCTGGAACATTGGGATTGCCCCAAAAGCGAAAGGTTCCAGCCCTGAAAGGAACGGCAAGCTTGTCCATGAACGCGCAATCGTAGTACCAGTTCGTGACCGTGTCAAACGGGAAGACGTACAGCGAGTGAGCAGGTGTGGCCACAAAGGTCGGATTGATGATGTTGTTGGAGTAACAAACGATGCTCATGTTAGTAGCAAATTCGCTCCTAATGCTCATCGTTCCAGTCCCAGCTTCAACACGGCCGTTGCCTGCCATCAGCAGCGAGAATGCCACGGCCATGATCATAGCCACCAACATCCTCGCGTACTGCAGGGAAGTACCCTTCGACTCCCAGCTCTGAAAAACCATCGCAGCGTCTTAGTCTCGACTTCTCTCCTTTCTTTCAGTACCGGTGCTGCAGTCACTGCAATCCGCAATTCAACTTTCTTAAATATTACCCGATAACAAACCAAGTAATCAACACAGAAGAGAAACAACGATGTCATCAATGAGTAGTACAACATAGATCCAACACGCAAGTCGCAGACAGGATCACATCGAAGCCGATATCAACGATCATCAATTCCAATCTTTATTCTCTTCGTATGCACATATATCATGTCAAAACTGCTACAGTTCATAAACCAGCTACATAGGGATGCGGTACATGATGCAGCAATCATGTGCAGGAAGAAAGAGAAATCTAGCAACTGCTTCAACACTAATGAAAAAGGGGTACGCAAGCGTGATAAAGCAGCACAAATCCTGCTGCAACTTGTTACGTCATATCAACAACAAACATTCTGAAGGTTTGTGATACGAAGCTCTGAATGAAAACCTACCCAGAAGAAGTTGCAGCGCCCTGTGAGAGCGGATGGTGCACACCGCCGATGTTGAGCAACAACGAAAGGAAAAACTACACAGGGACTAGTGGAAGGAATGAAGATGGAGAAGAGAGAAAGAAAAGAATGAAAGATGAAGAGGACAGAGGTTTGGTTTTATAGCTCAACCCTCCTCCTCCTCCTCCTCCTCCTCCTCCTCCGTCGAGGATGGATGGGTCGGCGGCGCCATTACGGCGAGACTATCACGCCCATCGAGACCATCGTGCTGCCCGAGCAGTCTGCGGCCGCAAGCGACGTTCGCCGCTTTGGGGGGTAACTCCTCAAGTGTCCGATAACTCATGAGTTACCGATGTCCGTTTCAGTGCAACTCGGAGCAAATTTTATGGTCATTTTCACAAGCTTTCTCAAACTAAGCGGTTTTGGAAATATACCATAATACAGGGGTAGCTTCAATACATGTTTGTCTAATAATTAATCAATTTTGAGGATTTCTTCTCTCTCTCTCTCTCTCTCTCTCTCTATATATATATATATATATAATTCTAGAATATTCTCAAATATTTTTTATTTCCCTTCACAAAAAAAATATTGAATTTTATTTAGAAATTTTCAACATTTTTTTAAATTATACAATTATTGCTCCCAAGTTACTCTGGTACAGTTTGGCTATGCACACTCTAAACATGAAACCCTTATTTCCAAGCATTGGGGTGCTCGTATTTCTGGTCAAGAATTGTAGAGAGAAAAGTTTACCATAGTTTATGAATTGTAGAGAACAATTGCTCTATTACAGAATGAATTGAACTAGAGAGAAATATTATAGAGTGAATGAGTATTATTGTGGATAAGATGAGGGCTGTGTGCAGGTTAAGTATTATGGAATAGACTGGTAGAGCCCATTCCACCGAAGAACGCACTGATCCTAGTAGTGCAAGCTGCTGTTCTGTATAAAAGCCCTAGTTGTCTAGTGTTAAAAAAATGGGCATGGCTTTGTGTGAAGCAGAAAACTGGTACCATGGTAAAAGCCTCACAGTTTTTTGGGTTGCTTCTAAAATATGAGAGATATCCCATCTTGAGATTAAATAAGGATAATGGAGTCCAAATTTAACATTTCCTCTGTTAATTATTAGTTCTTTTAGAGGCCTTATTTCAAGAAATTTAACATTTCCTTTGTTAATTATTAGCTCCAACAGGTCTTATTCAAGAAAGTGAAGATACCAGTGTAGGTGCTGGTTCACTGAGGCTGACTTTACCTTCCCTAGTAATGGGTTTCACCAGGCCTGTTCCATAACTGGAATTCCTCACCATTGATTCCCATCTCAAGCATGTTGTTCACAGTCAATTCACATTACAAGCAAAACTGGTCACACCAAATGTGGAACCAGCAGATCTCTGCCTGAAAATGCCTGAAAAAGTGCCTGAATAGACACCTAAACCAAAACCAGTTAGGTCAACATGCCTATCACTCACATCATGTAGTTCATGTGTGGTTGTGTGTATTTGAAAACAAGGCAAGCATTGAACAAATATATCACCAATTGCTAAATATGAAATGAGCTACTCTTGGTGGACCCCATGAAGTGGTGTCAAACATGAATACGATCCACAAAACAACCTTTGCGCAAGATAGGAAAATTCGAAGGTTTAGTTATATATTCATATTATTGGTGTGTCAATTGATGGGTTGAAACATATTGACATTGTAATTGGTCCAAAAAATTCCTCTCACAACTCTAGTTTTAATATATGTGTGCAATTTTTCAAACTTTGTGCCAGATATTAAATTTCATCACAAATATATTCCACATATTCAATTTTTTCAATGTTTGTTGAATTGTTTTTAAAAAACATTGACTAGATTAAGTTTAAAACTACTCAAATATACTTAGAACACCAAAAAACAAATCCAAGAACTAATGTCCATACATTACCAAAAATTTTAATTTTAAAAACATTAAATACTAAATATTACAATATTTAATGTGTTTTCACCCATACCTCTTATGGAATACTACAACTAAATGATGTGTTTCATTCAAGTATTTCACATGCATTGAAGGTTTATAAATTCAAAAAAACTCAAAAGTAGTGGTTGATTAATAATGCCCATAATTTAATGACGCACTCCTAAGTCCCTTGTTGAACCCATTTGAGGGTCCAACTATGTAGAGTTGCGGAAAGTTGGGACTTGGGGGTTGCTCCCGACTTCCAGCACTAAAAGGGGGTAAAAGGGTGTGCTAGAGATCCCAAGATTAGACTAGGAAGAGGGACTAGATAATCAAGCTTGAATCTGCATCCAAAAACCAACCACAAAGGGTTAGTTAGCATTTGGGAACACCCTTGGGTGTTAGGACAAACCACGAGCACTTTGACACACAAGACTCACCACGGCCCGGACTCAGGGAAAGCCACCACCTTCCCCATAATAATATTCTCTGCAGCTCTCCGCCAAGGCTACATCCAAATGGCACTTTTTCCCGGGACTCCCAAGTTGGAGTCTCGAAACTATCCTGAGTTGGAGTCCCGGGACTTTGGACGCTCATAACTCCTCGCCCCGAACTCGGATCGGGATGAGGTCTAAACCAAAGTTGTAGCTCTCCTCGAGAACTTTCCAACACCGTGTCGCATTTTTTCAGGCAACGTCGGGAAAAGGTCGATTCCCGACCTTTAGTGGTCGGGAATCAAACTGGCAATTTGATTCTCGACCCTTCTTTTGCCCATAACTTGGGCTACATATGTCCAAATGGCTCATGCGAGGCCATTTTTGACATCTACACTTCAAGACCTTTCAAATGAAACCAAGAACACTCCAATGCGAGGAGATTTGACCCCTCAAATCGAGCTCTGAATTTTTGGAAGTCCCGGAGGACTCCATTTTTCCCACTTTTAAGAGTGCGAGTTGCATTCTCACACTTAGCCCCAAAGTGGGGTTGCGACATTTGATGTTTTCACAAAGATAGTTTTTGTATTTTAACCACATTGATTTACTAAGGTACAACAACATGATTGTAGCAAAGTATACAAGAACATGAGTCTTTAAACAACAAATACCTCCGCCATGAGAGGCTTTGTCCTAAAAATATATATTACATTAAAATTATATTATGAAATCATGAAATAAGAGTTTGTTGGCATTACAAAGGATTTTGATTTTTTTTTTTTTACATTTTTATTAAGAATTATTTTTTTCTAACCCTCTTGAAAATTCATTGTGCATATTTGAAAATTCCAACCATAGTTCCATTTTTTTTTCTTTAACATACAAATGAATATAAAGTTGTAAATAACAGTATTATATCAAAATTCAATCCAAGTTTTTCCCCCAAAAAAGCATAATTTTTTTTTCATAATGGGCACTAGGTAAATCTAACTACTTAGATGTTTGAAACAAACATTAATAATAAATGGACATCATTTAAATGCAAAGAGTTGGGAAAGTTATCCATTTAATTTCTAATTTCATTTCACTTTCAAGTTTAAGAATTTGACATCTCTTGTAATTTTTTGTCACATTTTGGCTTTAAGATTTTCGATGAAAGGTGTTTTGTTATTGTGCTTAATGGGTGTACATGTGAATAAAAAAAGATGCAATTTTTTTTTCATCTTATGGTTGATAATTATGGTTTTTTGTTTGCACATGGTCCATGAAAATTGATAAAAATAAATAAATTTAGGCCATAAGGTGCCACCATTTTGGGTGTCATTAATTAGATGGAAAATGCAACATTCATATGCTGCACTTTAAAGAAATGGAAATAATAATGGTTTCTTATTACACATAGGAAGTGTGTTTGGTAATTTGAATGCAATATATAAATCTGTTTGTGAAAATCTAATCAATATGCCTCTATTACACTAGATTTACATTCATTTCCAGGGACATTTTCTCATATATGGTTTAATTGAAATCCAACTTTTGTGGTGCTTTCACTAAATTATGATTTCAATTGAACTTACCCATGAAATCTAATACATATTTTTCATTCATTAGATTAATTCCAAATTTCTATGATATGTACATAATGTATTCACAATAACTTCTTTTTTTCTTAAGTTAATTTTTCTCACAATCCAAAGTTCAAAAAATTAACCAGTGGTTATGACTACTTTTGGTACATGTTAGTATGATTACACCCACATATCAACTTATTTACCTACATACATACCCACCTACTAACTTACAAACCTATTTACCTATTTACCTCGTGTTTCCCACTTACCTACCTTCTTACTTCATACTTCCCCACCCACCATCTTACCTACCTACCTACTTACCTACCTTATATTTCCAACCTACCATCATAAAACCCTATTTACTTACCTCCTATTCCCACCTACCATCATACAACCCTACCTACCTACCTCTTACTTCCTACCTACCATCTTACGTCCTTACCTACCACCTACCTTTTATAGGTACCTACCTCCTACCTTTTATTTCCCACCTACCATCCTACATCCTTACATACCCATTTACCCCCTACTTCCCACCTACCATCCTACATCTTTACTACCCGCCTACCTCCTATTTGCCACCTACCATCCTACATCCTTATATACCCACCTACCTCCTACTTCCCACCTACCATTTGAAATTCCTACCTACCTACCCACTTACTTACCTAACTACCTACCTCCTATGGATTACAAGCTACGTACTTACTTACCCCTTTACCTATTAAGCATCATGCAACCTACCTAAGTTAATGACCTAACTTTTCTTGTTTACCTACATAACTAGTGATGTGAATTAATAAACAAATGATATAAAAAACTTGGCAAATTTTGTCAACTTTGGAAGGTGCAGTCCATTGATAAGGACTTGGTTTAAAATTGGGGAGGTGAAGGGTTCAAATTTTAATACTTATAACCTATATACATGTTTAAAAGGTTAGGTTAAGTAGGTTAGGTTAGGTTAAGTTAGATTACCACCTACTTACTTGCATTTTTACAACCTACTTAAACATATATTCAACCTACCTATCTACCTACCTAAATTTACCTACACAAATTTGGTTTTTTGGTAATTATCAAGAAAACAAATTGGGTAGATACTTGACCAATCAAATGATCCATTATATAGTAGTCAAAATGACTAGCCACATAGTCCAAGAGTTTGGTAGTCAAAACGACCACCCAAATCACATAGGATAGGTCCAAATCAACTTGTCCAGATTGACACGATGGTCTTTTTGACATTTGTCCAAATGGGATCCTTTTTTACTAAATTCTTTACTCAAAATAACCCATTTTTATGGTAGTGGGTGTAAAAAAGTTGTATTCAAAGCTTGTATAAATACATGATGATTATGTAAAATTTAAATTGAAGAATTAAATGGTATCCAAGTTACAATTGTTTTTAATCTATTCAATTCTATATGTACTCTTGGATCTAAATAGAAATTTTCATGTTGGAGAGGAGTTAACAAAATAATTTTTCTTTTGTTTGAATGTGGTACAATGTGGTATGCATTAACCCATTTTCTTAACATTACTAGGATCAAAAGCCAATTCATATGTGATAATCCTTGAGAATGATGGATGGTTTTTGGTGCTACAAGTTGAATTGGAAATTGAATACTTATTATGATAAATGATTGAAATTTATCAACTCTTATATCTTTGATGATAGGTTCAATTGGTGTCCCATTTTTATTCAATGTTGTTGTTGTAATAATGATTATATTTTCTCTTGTCAATGTTCTAATTTTAGAATTTTGAAACATTATCCATATGTTGGTTTTGTCACAATATGTTGTTGATGCTTTTAAAATGCCATCAATTCCATTCACAAGACCATCATACATTGTTTTGTTACCAACACATAATTCAACCAACATTTTTTTTTAATTTGAATTATATAATGCAAACCTATAATTGTACTTGGATCATTTGAGAGTTTGTAAAATGGTGGGCATGATTGTTGATTAATGTCCATTGCTTTGAAAATAAATGTGGGACCTAATGTATTAATGAACACATATTCATTGTGTTTTTGCACAAGTTTATTTATATAAAATAAATATGGAATAGTAAAATTATTGGGTGGTTATTGTTAACAAATTGAATTCATAAATTGAATATCCTTTATATTTTCTATTGTAAGGAAAATTTTATTCAAAGTTTGTATGAAAACCATATCAAATCATTGCATAATTATATTTAATTCATAACATTGGACATATGTTTGCCAAAAATTTGGTGTTAATGCATTAACATTGTTTTTGATATTTTGAAAGATTCAACTATCTTTTATGGGGGATTTTTGAAAGAAATCATTTGTCATGACAACATCCACACCACTAAAAAATTTGTTGTGAATATATTTTATTGACCTTAATTACCATATTATTTATAACATTCAACATTCTAGAATCAACAAATGATATTTCATTTAGAACAAGTATGTTCAATGTTGAATATATTGTTAAACCATCAATATCGAAGGCATCTTTACCTATTGATGCCATAAGTAAAACCTTGGTTTTGTTTGTATAATCATAATAATCTTTGAATTATAAACTTTAATGTAAAAAATTTACTAATTCCAACACTTGTTGTCAAAAATAAACAAATTAATATATCAAGGTATAATTATTTTCTATGCATATCATCATCAAATATCAATCTTTGTTTTTCATTTAATTGTGTAAGCAAACTACAACATTCAAATTCTTCTATCATCATAGAATATCAAAATTTTGTGAATTTTTCAACTTCTAAAGTTTGTGATTTTTGGTTTAACACATTATGTGATTGAATCACAAAGTCAAATCACAAATAATTATGTTCAATATTGATTATGTTTGTAATATGAATTGCAAGATGTTAGTCATTTACTTCATTATTTATGTCATTATTCCAAATGTTAACTAGATGCAATGGTTTTGATTTTGAATATATTGAATCATTCATTTCTTGTGTATTTGGATATAACATTTAATAATTAAAAATAGATTTAATTCTAAAAATTTCATCATGTTGTTGACAATATGCATCATACCATGTTACATTAATTCCTAGTTGTGAATTTTTAAAATTTTGAAATGGTGATTATAATAAAAATTATTTTTTCGACAAATTTTTAATATCTTTATATTTATTATAATTTAAAAACTTAATAATTTTGGGTTTGTTTTAAAAAGTTTTTTTTTAATGTTATAAAAAAAAACTAAATTTTGTTAGTGAAAATATTCATATTGATTAGGACAATTAATATATTTGTTTATGGATTACGAACACATTACATCAATTAAATCAAGTTCTAATTCATTTAATGCAACTTGTGGTTTTAATACAAAAACACATTCTTCAAAAAAAAAAATAGTGATAAACTAAAATGTTCAAAATGAATGATATAATGGCAAAAAAAGCACAAAATAAATAGCAAATTGAATAACTATTTGTTAAACATTGAGCATTATTCAACTTTTGAATTATTGTATTTACATTTATATTATTTGTGATACATTTTTGTATGATAAAATGTAGTTCTTATGTTATTGATTTGTCTATTTTTATCATATATGATGTGTTATATGTTGTAGCTACATATGGGTCTAAGATAAATTAAATATTTATACTTACAAACCACAAATGAACAGCATGTGTACTAAATGCATTAGTTTTTAAGAGTTTTTTTTTTTAAATGTGCAACTTTGTTAATTTTCTTCTCAAATTTAATATATATGTATTTTCATCAAGGTTTCAACAATTTAGAAAATCTGAAAATGATATATCTTGATTTCTTTTTAAATTTTTCAAAGATTGAAATATAGTTTTTGTTTGTGTATGGAAGTATTGTTGTGAAAATGGATAATTCCCATCTATTTGAAATGGTTCTAAAATTTGTGTTTCACACATGGGTGGAAATGGATAATGAAATCTATTTACATATGTATCCATGGGTTGATGTTGTTATGCATTTTGTAATGGATTTGATAATAATGATACAACACAAGAAATATATATGTTTACAAACCATTCATTGTTTTCAATTGTGTGCATTCCATATATAGGTGCATTTTTAATCCATAAAAGTCCATGGTCATCTTCATTCCCACGGTTTTGGAATTCAATGATGAAATAAAAATTGGATATATGTCCCCAAAAAATAATGGTATTTTGTCAAAAGTTTGTAGAAAGAAGATGTTTTATAATCGTAATATTTTGCACATGTGGCAAGGTTATTTTGTATCAATTTTGCTATATGAAAATATTGTAAGTTTTCTATTTTATTTATTTGATAAATTTAATCTCGAAGCATGTAATGTGTGCAAAGCTTTAATGAAAGGATCCCATAATCTTTCAACAAATGTAAAAATGACAAAGAATGTTGGAAGACCAAGTTGCCTGATCATTACAAATAAATTATGTTATAACTCAAAATAATTAAGTGAATTATGTAAGCCTTGAAAATCATGATAACCTAAATATGATTTGAAAATATTATCTAAATTTGGTTTATTTCGTACTTGAGAAGTTTTTAAGGTTCTACCACATAATTTTTATTTTTGTATCCACATCCAACTTGAACCTATGACTTTTTGTATGGAAACTTTAATAGCTTTAAAAAAAAATTAGAATTATTAGTTGAAAAATCCTTGGATTTATGAAATAATTCCCATTGAATTATTTGTTGGTATGAAAAACCTTTTAGAAAATTATCGAAGTTAGACATAAAACAATGTTGAAAAAAATTTGTTCCTTTAAATGTTTATCTTTAAATAAACCTAAAGGGTGAAAATGTTGATTTGGGGGAATAGAATATGTAATATTTTCATAATCTATTAGTTTTGGAGCTTCCAAAAAGTTATGTATCATCAAGTGTATTGGTGTACAATGGAATTTTGAATTATTGAAATCAAACTTATCAAATGATGCAGCACTAAAATTAAAAATTTGAGATTTTGAATCCACATGCAAAATAAACAAACTTGTCTATTGATGATGAATGGTAACATTCAAATCTTTGTATAATGGTGTTTCAATTAAATCTTGTAAAGTAATCACCACTTTATTTAGAAAAACATTTCCTAATATATAAAGTGATTTGTATTCAAAATGTCATTTAAGAAACACACCTATTATTACATCATTATGTGGTAGACATGGTAGTATTGATTGAGTTTCATTCACATGTGCAAAGACATTAATAAGACTACCATGCATCCTATATTGCCCATACCCATATAATTTATAAATTTAAGTAAAAGCAAGACATGATAAAATAAGACATTCTTTTAATTGTGTTAATTTTTGGACTAATGAAATGATTTTGTTTTTGGAAATTCTATTTGGTACTTGATATAAAAGAGGTTTATTTTCATTGATATTATGTTAACAACTTGTACATATGTATGATGTGGAGTTAGTTATATTTGAATTTGAAAATATGTAGAAAATTGTTTTGATAATGTGTTTGAAAAACACTTAAGTTGTTTTTAAAAACATAACCCTTCACAACTAAAACATGGAATTATGGGAACATCTTAAATTTTTTTATTATAAATCTCAGTGTATATTGATTTTTTGAATTTTCATTTATATTAAAACTATGTTTTACTTTATATGATTGAACATCATGTTCCAAAAAAAATCTTTGTTTAAGATCTAATTGTTTTGTTTCCTTTGGAATGCATTCACTATATGATGATTGAACTTTGTCATTTATGGAAGATCCATCTGATTTTTTTGTATATATATATATTTCATGTGATTCATTTGTGATCTTGTTTGTTTAATATTTAAAAACACATTGTTAATGAATTTCAATGTTTTTTTAGAATAAGTAAGATTTGGACAAACATCTAATAATTCAAAAATATCATTGTCATAAAGTGCCCAATGAATTTTATTTTTTTATGTGTTATATTAATATCAACAATTAAATCTTGGAAATATTCCATTTGAACTTTAAGTGTTTTTTAAACTTTGGTTTTAGACATTAAGGTGGATGGACTAAACAAAATGTCATAATTGATAGGAAAATTTATATTTTTTTCATTTTTTTAATAAATATTGAATGTGATTTTTATTTTTTAAATAATATTTGTATTGCAAGAAGTGTTCAACAAGGAAACAACATATTACAATTGTGAATCCCAATTATTTTTCAAATTTTCCATTAATGTATAACCAAGTTTTTCATTTTAATAGAAATGTGTAATTGGCTATGAGAATTGAGTTTGAGGTTTTTGCATCATTAATTTCGAAAAAGATGGAAAATCATCCAAATTTATATGAACTTTTGGATCATTCCCCTAAAAAGTAAGTGAAGACAGAGATAGACGATTAACATATTCAATTGGCTCGAAATGTTGAAAGTTGTAAATTATATGTAAAAGGATAGATTGAAAATCCATTCCACATTGAAAAATAATGTGTTTTGATATTTTATTTCAAATGTAAATTAGCCTTTGTAAATACTCAAATATCTAAAATATTTTAGTGAAGTCTCCATACAAACCTCCATTCATAGGACATAATGCCATTTTTGTCAAAAATATTGATGTTCATTTGTTACCATACCTTGATGTAAATCAAACAAAAAATTAAGATTTAATTTTTGAATACGACATTGTTGGGCTTTTTCTATATTCAATAAGAAACATTCATTTAAATGTGCCATGTTATTTTGCCTCAATTGAAGAGATGACAAATGATTATCTAATAAATAAATATAAAATTAGAAAAACAATTTTGTATTTCATATTTGTATGTTGAAACCAAACAAAGACCATATGAATGTAATACATGTTCAAATGATGAATCAACAAGATTTGATAAAGTTGTTTCCATTATTATTGACTTCAATTTAATCCATATTTATAAATAATAAAAATTGCCTTCCTCACACATACACATTCAAAATGACAAGTAATCAATGATTCATTAGAAAATTATTTACATTGAATTTTTTATTAATTATTTTTTTAAAAAATATTTATAATAAAAAAACTATTTATATTGAAATATATATTTATATTAAAAATTGATTGCATTGAAAAATTACTTGTATTAAAAAGTTGATTATATTGAAAATTATTTAAATTCAAAATTTGATTTGATGAAAAATCTACTTACACTTAAAAACTTCTTGAATCCAAAAATTAATTGGGTGAAAAAACTACTTACATTGGAAAACTACTTGGATTCAAAAATTGATTCGATGAGAAAATTCCTTGTATTTAAAAATTGCTTGTATTCAAAAATTGATTATATCAAATAATTGTTTGTGCTAAAAATTTATTTGCATGGAAAAACTTCTTATATTGAAAAAATTTCTTACAATGCAAAACTATTGGCATTTTAAACTATTTGAATTCAAAAACTGGTTGTATTTTGAAACTATTTATATTTTAAAATCACCCCAAACATCCAAAAAGAAAAAATCACAAAAACCATGGTATAGGAAGTTTTCACATATATGTCCAATATTTGTATATTAAAGATAGTTATAGAAACGTTGCACAAAAACTATAATCAACAACCATAGTGTTTAAGAGGGTTTTTGTTTAGAAACTTACTTCAACTAATCAAAGTGAAGCTTGCATTTCACATTATGCTAGACATCATCACTAAAAATAATTGCCAAATGAGCAGCCAACCCCTTAACATTCAAATTTTTTTCCACTTTTGGGATAAATTGTTATATGTCTTTTTGGAAAACAAAAAGGGTAGATGTAGGTGACAATTGAAATTTACCACAAACACAAATTGAAACAAGGAGTTGAACTTGTTTTAAACAAACCAAATTCAGGAATTCAAATCTATCATATGCACAATTACTTCAAGCCAATGTCCTTCAATGGTCAATAATATAGGTCCATCATTGGTTGCAACGGAACCCCAAAGGAAATTTGATTTATGAACTTTTGGTTTTGAACAACAAACATTATAATGAATATCACTCGTTTAATAAATGATGACATCTACTACATGACAATTTTCACACACTTTTTATAATGGAGCTGCAGTAGGATTGATTTATGGAAAACACTTCGGTCACCTTAAAAATAAAACCAAATTATGTTAAAACAAGAAAGGAAATTTGAATAATGTGAAAAAATAAGCGTTTTATAAAATATTATAACAAAAAATTTGAGGAAAAAAAAAATTCCCTTAGGAAAGACATAATCAAGCAGCTTATCAATTATAAGAAAAAAACATTTCTCCTACGAAGGACACAATTGGGTGGCCGCTTGATTGGTAAGGAAATTTTTTAAATAAAAAATGGTTTTTCCCCCCTTGGTATGGACACAATTGGATACCACCTAATTATTTATGGAAAAAAGTTTTTTTTTCCTTAAAAACACAATTGGGTATGCACTTGATTGGGCCTTAAGGACTCAATTGGATGGCCACCCGATTGTGTCTTGAAGGTGTAATTGGGTGGCCACCCAATTGTGTATATATTTATTTATTTCCCTAGGTACACAACTGGGTGACCACTTGATTGTGCCATAAAAACACAATCGATTAGGCACGTAGTTGTTAAAAAAAACAAAAAACAAAAGATTTTTTTTCCCTATTGACACAACCGAATGGCCATTAAAATGCAATCAAGTGGCCACCCAATTGTTAGAAAAGAAAATGATTTTTTTCCCAAGGCCGAATCGAGTGCCCATAGATTATTATTATTTTCAATTATTTTAAATATTATTTAATTTTCTAAATTTAATTATCTTAAATTTTTCATTATTTTAAAAATATAAATGACTTATAGATGAACATTCGGCACCATTGAATTTTGTTTCCTTCAAAAAAACTTTCAAAATGTCTTTTTAAAAAATGAGAAGAAAGGAATTTACCTCTTTTAATGCAAGTCAAATAGTTGATAGTTTGTTGTGCAACTTGAAAAGACAAATTCGAATCACCTCATCAACAACCTTTGTGAAAATTGTGTACTACTGTGTTCTCAAATATTGATCTCTTTTGGATGTTGTAGCCACATTCTTGATCAAGACCATAGCACATTGGCCTCCATTATATGATTCAAGAAGCTATTCATATTATGGTTTGAAATTATTGCCAAAAACAATAACATCTTGGTCAAATTCACCTTTTCCATTTTCAATTAATAATTGTTTTTCACCTTTGTTATTCTCTCCTCCCCTTACACCAACAATGGTGATAGCAATAGTAACAAAACTCCAACCTTAAAGAAAAATTTAAAATTATCTAATGGAATCCATGTGGGAAAACATGGAAACCAACTTTGGTTCAAAAATAGTGATTAGTGACACAATGGTCATTGACTCAATCGTAATGACAACATGCATGTCACCTTTCTCAAAACCCCTTTTGGACTTTGACTCAATGCCAAAATTTTCAACCTTCACAAACTTGTTTTTTTGCAAATATTGTTTATATATATCTATATGAAGTGATTTGACTTTAAGACCAATTGTGGTCAGAGCTACCATGTTCAATAAATCACAATGCAAATATGCATAAACTAGATCTTCCATGCTTCTATTTGCAATTTGATCAAAAGTGCCATGCTTATTGAACACCTTTGCTTCAAACACAACATCTTTAATTCCAAAATCCAAATCATTAATCGCAACAATTAATTGAGCTTCTTTCACTGGAACAACAACCATTATGTTACCAGGAAAATAAAACTTACCAAAATGAATTTGACAACCAACAAATGAAGTAGTAGAAAAATGGGACTTAACAAACACACCCTTGAAAAAGCTCAAACTTGCAAAAAACATCAATACATAATGAAAGTTTGAATCAAGCACAATGTTTGTGTTCATTAGAAAAAGAAATAACAAACATACAATGTAGTCTTTAGTATGGGACAAAAAAACTTGACTAAAACCTTAAACTTGTTACCTTACCTAAACCTTTTACTAATTAATGTTCTTTGGCTTTAATTAATTTTGACTACATGGTTGACTACAATTTAACAATAAAAAATCATCTTCCTGGTTTGACGACTAAGTTATGGTCTAATAATGAACAAGGTATCCTATAAATTTTAATTATGCAATCCAAGGGTACATTGGAACTCTAATTGTGTCAACTCAAATTTGAGATACAACACAACCCTAAACTTTTTTCCATTGTTTAAACCATTCTTTTCATTTTCACTTCAACATATATCTATTTGGTAAACATGTCACTATATATATATATATTGGTAAACATCATTTTTTGATCACTTGCATGAAAATTTTGATCAAAAAGTTGAAATTGAATTGTTTTTCAATTTGTGGTTAAATGTATTCAATGTTTGATTTCAAACAAGATTTTGTTCTCTTGTCTTTTAAAAAAAAATTAAAATTAAAATTGTGTTGAAATTCTGTCATGTTTGGTACCAGAAAAAAATGACATTGATTTTTTTTAAATATTTTCTTGGGAAAGTATCCTTGTTGAGTCACCATATTATGAGAAAGGAAAAAAAGGGAGAAAAAGGGAATACCCCCCTTTTTTCCCCACCCAAGAAATAACTCCTTTAAAAAAATAACTCCTTGCCCCTCCCAACACCACTTAATAAAACTCTTTCATTTTCCAAGTTCACTAGAACCCCACATCTAAAAATAGCCCTTTGATAGAAGAAACAAATTTATATATTTTAACCCGAATGCTCTCCTCACACAACTTTTTTCCTTAAACTTACACCTAAACTTATCCATTCAGCCTACCTTTGATTCTCCAGCCCCTATACCCGCTCAAAAGGTGTTCCCACAATGTCTCTGTAGGACAGAGCCAACAACAAAATGTCACATTCTTCATCCAGAAAGATCTGCATGTTATCACCACTACAACTAAGATAACCATGTAGTGCAACCTTTCAACAAGGCATTGTGATAAAGTTTACAATCTTTGTGAAATAGATTATTTAAGTGGTTGTCTTGTGCAGTACCTGAAGCTTGTAGTTTTCAATTGAAACTTCTTAAGATGAACAGTTGGAAAACTCCAACTGAAGTTCTGGATGGGACTTTTCTGAACCTTGGTTACACATTTTTGTTCAGGTTTATATAGGAATTGATTTGAATTCTTGCTCCAGTCTCTAGCAAAAAATCTGATTTTTTGCAACTATGATTGGCTTTCAATTGATGTCTATTATATATGCATTAGATGCATCCTCCCCCTAGTCTTGAATTGAATTGCTATAACATGATTAATTTATCACATCTACAACAACTATTTGAGCTTTAATTACATATATAGCATTCACCCACAAGTTTGTATTTAATATATAGCAATGAAGTATATGGTCCTAGTTAGTGTATCTTTTGATATAGGTAACAACATTTCAATAGTTCCAATCCGAACAGTTGGTGTATAAGCTACCTTTTGTCATTAGTCTACTTTGTTAGGGTACTTTCATTTGGATAGGAACTTTTCAAGTCATTCATAGAGGACCCAAATTACACAATGCCACCGTACACATTATTGCCCCACCATGACCATAATGGTGACAAACATCTGGTAATAGCATAATTCATCATGGGAAGTGTACATGTTGCTATGAAGACAACCTTCGCCTAGTATTCCTTTTCATACTTTCCCTTTCTCCTTTTGCTTACATTTTCGTCATCAGTGCCTTCATGATCTATGCCTCAACATCAAACTTTTTGGCATTGGATCAAGTTGTTGCAATTTTCCTTCCATTTTGTGTGGATTGCATTTCTAGATTTTACTCAATCTACCATTGATAAATAATAAAAATGATTGATGGCTGTAATCAAAGGTTCAAGGTTCCATATTTGTGCAAGCCATATTTTGTTATGTCCCATTATTTGGGGCACCCCTTGCAAATTTGTGTTCTTGTTGCCTCCAAGCACAAATCATTTCAATCCTTCATAAAGATGTAAGGCCCTTAGAGAAAACCTCAGAGGTGGGGCATTCCCAGAATGCTCTAGGCCTTGTAGGCAAGCACACATCGCCTATCAAGCATCCCTTGTGTGAGGAACAACCTGAACCAGAATTGTCAGTTCTGGTTCTCGTTACCCCTGAACCAGAACTGGGTCTGAATTTTGGAATTGAAACTGAAACCAAGTTTAAAACCCGATCCATTTTTGGAGCTGGAACTTGAACCCAGTTCTAGAACTGGAAATGAAACCAAAACCAGATTCTTTGAAAAAATAAAATTGAGAAAAAATGGTCTAGAATTGGGGGTTAACTAGCAGTTAACCATCAATTTCAGACCAGGTTACTGAGAACCTGAACTTGAATTATCATTTTTTCAAGAACCAAACCAGAAC
>Ga0209611_10006210_pt1 | contig 19690 bp, 15 predicted proteins | sample S1TSphgellanicum_3_FD_187693 | JGI IMG/M metagenome (GOLD analysis project Ga0209611, IMG submission 187693) | Host-associated microbial communities from peat moss isolated from Minnesota, USA - S1T2_Fc - Sphagnum magellanicum MG (SPAdes) (version 2) | ecosystem: Host-associated > Plants > Peat... | reverse complement strand
AATTCAAAATTTTTAAAAAAAAACATTTCATTTCTTGAAAAGATGAAGACTTCAAAAAAATAAAATCACAATGTTCAAAACATACCATACAAAGTGGATTCCCTATTTAAATTATTCTATTTAATTCTTTGAGTTCTTAACACAAAGATGTAGAAAGTTGTTTCCTAATTTATCAATAAGATTTTGGGTTGGAAATCTTGAAAGAAACATAAGCATGTTGGATGAACAAAATGACACCAAGGAATAGGTTGGTAATACCCATATCTCTATTGATAGAAATGAGAATACAAAACCAACAATTTCAAATTAAATATTTGACTATCCATTAAACAATTTGCTATTGCAATCAATCCAATGCTAATTGCACCACACTTCCAAGTACATTTTATGGACACTTTTGAAAGGTTGCAAGGTTTCATGTATTGAAAATTGCACCATTTTAGGTCAAAAAAACATGGATGACAAACATTTGTCTCTTCAATTGAAAATGGATAAAAAATGATTGTAATGCAAGTGGATGTTCATACTTTCATGCTTACTTGCTATTTAGAATAATATCATCTATAAATTAAGGTTGAAATATTATATTTCACGTTCCTTTGTTGAAGAGTAGTTATATGAAAACATAAGTTCAAACTTTTGAATTATTTTATGTGGAGTCTCATAGACTTTGCAACTCTTGCTTGGTATATATTTACCATGTTGACAAACTATGATTTCATACATTGGAAGCATGGAGTGTAAATATTTCTCACTTGCTTATGGGAATCTTGGCAAAACTTCAGCAAGTTGTGGCACTTCACAAGATTAGAAGAGAATATAACATGGGTGTGTACAGCCATGGAGGCTTGATTAGTTGGAAATTGTTGGAGTCCACTCATGTTTGTTTGCCTTCCTCTTCTCCATTGCGATCTTCATATTGTGGCAACATACAAGAAATATTGAACCATGAAATGGAATGGCATAAAAGCTTGGTGGTAGTCCAACCTGAATTGCCACATGGAGTGCATCCCCTTGCTCTATAATGTTCATCATTGACCAAGCCTCATAAACCTTCTTTTTGCTTCTCTATCTAAAAGTCATTGACATTTTGCTTTTAGTTTGTTTGTTTTGTCCAACATCTTTTTCTTGCACTTAGCATGTTATTCTTGCTTCATATTCCTCCTTTTTCCAGTAGCAATTCCTTCCTAAATGCTTTCTATTTTAAAGTTATTAAATAGTGTTTTTAGATCACCATGATTGATTTTTTGTAATCAATGACTAGCTTTCCTCACCTAACTACCTCCAAGGTCTACTAACTTTTGTTTTAGGAAGCACAAGGAATTGAAAAATTGATGGTTTTAGGTTGTTGCTTTGTGCATAATAATTGATTTTGGTTATAATGAAAACATTTGGTGGTGTGTGAACTTGTTGAATTTGGTGTTCAAACCCCAAATTCAACCCAGTTTATTGTGAGCTATGATTCTAATTACGTCTACCAATTAATGCATTGTCCTCAACATTATTATGTCCATTTGCACCACTACCTTCCAAGTCAACAAAATATTACCATGTTTCTTGCACATAATTAGTCCATTAAAATAAAACTAGGATTTCGTAACCAATCAATTGGTGACTATTTGCAACTATTTATCATTATCAACAATCATTGGTTATTTCTACAATTGTTTTTTGCATTTGGTTGTGTTTGCAACTAAACTGCAACTGACTTGAGACTTGTGTTTCCTTTAATCTTCCAATTGGACTATTTTTAACATGGTTTTTATTCAATAAAACCCATTTATGTCCCATTAGTTGCAAATGTGTTCAAATAGTTGTAACCTTATGTGTATTCAAATTGGATTTTGAATATTTTAGGGTGTATGGGTTTATAATGGTTTATTAAATGTATTCAACTCATTGATATAGGCATGTACATGTGTATATGACAAGTTTTATATAATGGTTGTGTTTTTTATAAAAATTGTTGTTATTATTTAATCATAAAAAATTCCAATAATTCAAGAAAAAAAACTTATTATAATTAATCTAAAATAATTCAAAATAATTATAATTATACTAAATATACACAAATTGTGGTGATTATATATTTTAAAATCAAAGTTAGTATTCATAACTTTTTAAAAATTAATATAAAAATATTCATAATAATTTATTGTAATTGCACTACTTGATGTAATCATTTCAATTACATGAATTATTACTATTTTTCAGTAATCAAAATTATCTATTATAAAATAAATTAGATTATTATATTAATATATTAATTATAAAAGTGGCATAATTTATAAATGTAAATATTCATAACTTATAAATTATGATTTACAATTATAAATTTACATTAAAATTTTATAAAATTTGAATGGAATTAGAATAATTAATGAAATTATTGTAATTCTATATTTACATCATAGTAAATTAAAATATTCATTTATATTTAAAATTAGCATATAATTAAAATATTCACAATAATTTCATTGTAATTAAAGTAATTCAATTAGATTATATATATATAACAATAATATTTAATATTTTGAGTAATAAAAATAATTATTGTAATGATAGAAATTATATATCAATTACAGTAATACACATCATTTATATATTGTATAATTTAACTTGGTATTCATAATTTAGAATTTATAACTTATAATTAAAATTTTAATTTCAAAAAAAATCATTTGAATATAATTAAAGAAACTTATGAAATTATTGTGTATATAAAAAATTGAGTTAGTGAATTATTGCTACTACATAGATTTTTGAAGTAATAATTAATAATTTTACAACAGTAAAACTAATTTCTGTAATTAATGTGTAATTATTATGAAATATCTGTAATTTATTTATTTATACATTAATTGTAGCAGTTTCATAGTTTATAATTGAACTTAATTATTTGTGATTTAGAACTTTTAATTTCCAATTTTCAAACTGATTTTTAAAATTTATATTCATTTTTCTGGAATTAGAGTAATTATTGTAAATAATTTATTTCCAAGGATTATAGTACAATTAATTAAATGATTCATTTAATTTCTTATAATTACTTACATGTAATCAATATTTGTTTTCTACATCATGAATGTTTTGAGTAATTTTAATATAATTAGAAGAATTGATGTAATTTCTACAAATTATTGTATTTATAACTTATAATTACTTATTAATAGTTAATGATTACTATTAGAACATAAATTTTGTATGAAAGGTCGATTTTTTAAAGTTATAAAAATTTTAATTTATAATAATTGCAGTAATTAATAATAGCAATGATTTCTATTTATTTAATTAATGAATAGAGTATAATTTTTTTGGTAATAGTTAATAAAAAAATCAATTATCATATGTAATTGAAGAAATTAGTATTAGTTATTATATATACATACATATATGATGATTATTATTTAAAAATATTTGTTACCCATTTATTATTCATTGTAATAATTACTTAATAATTAGCATCTATATAATTATTTTTAATATTTGTGACTAATATATATTAATTAGAGAATATAATTTTAAATCAAAATTTTAAATTTTGAAACTCATTTTTTATGTATAATGTTTTAATTAATTGGTTAACTATATAAATATGTAACTAGAAATTATTGATGAATTATTACTATATGTAATTAGTTTATGAGTTTTTTTACTTTGATTATTTTATTGGGTATTTTAATAGTTAATTAATTAATGAATAGCCTTTTTTTTTCATTAGTCAATTAGTTTGTTACTTACTTACCTACTTATTTATATAATTTACTAAAGTAAAATCAAGACAAGAAATGTGGAATGAGCCTTTTAATTAGGAGTGGTTCACAATTAAGTTGAACTCCAAAATTTATCCCATAAGTTTATCTTACATTGTCATTTTGAAAAATATATAAGGAAAATCTTTTATTATATAGTTCATATTCAAAAACATGATCCATATGGGATGAGCCAATTAAAGAAGCTGAACCTGATTTTTTTTTTGAAAACTTAATTACCTATCCCTTAATTACCCTACCTTCCTAACCAACTTAATAACCTAACTACGTACCTATCTACCTACTTAAGTATATATTTAAACTAGGTAGGTAAGTAAGTGTTTAGTCTAAATAAATAGGTAGATTCTTTGTACCTACCTACTTAGTTGGACCTATTTACATACCTACCTACCTAAATTGATTTTGGACAAACGTAATTAATATGCCACATGGCACATTTTTATTGTGCCATGTGTCACAATCTAAAACCATACAAACATATAAATTGAATATTTTAAATTATTTCAAAATTATATTTAGAATATTTTAAATAACTAAAAGATGGGACACATCATTTGCTCTCATTGTCTACCAAAATAGTTGTAGTTTAGTTGCAAACAACAATACGTATACAACTAGTCAAAGGGTAAAGTGTATTTCATTGATTTTTTCTTTCATCCAAAGTTCATTGTCATTTGTGACTAAAGTCATATGTGACTTGTCCAACGCAACTAATGGGATTTTTTAGTTGTAAATGTCATTCATGCCAAAAAAATGGTTGTAAAGATCAATCGCAAATTGCCATTTTTCTTTTAATGTCCTTAGCTTTACATTATGATGAATTTATTAAATGTCAATCCAAAGCATTCTAATTGTATTTCATAAGTTTCCCACAAGGCTATGGTGGATTATTGAACTTGATGGATTTGGTGTGGACAGAAAACATTTAGATTATGTCATGTTTAGAAAATTCATGTAACAATTTGATTTTTTTATGACATCTCATATAGGAAAGTTGATAGTTTTTTGAATGGTGTGGCTATGGTCATAACTCACCTCCTTTACAAGGTCCCTTACACCAATAGATTTTCTAACTTTAATCATGTTACACTATGTCCAAAGCAAGATCTTGCATCTAATGACATCTACCAATCTTTTGTAATGATCATTATATGTTATTTATATTTGTTTTTCAAATACATATTGAAGTTTATTTTCACAATAGCTCCATCTAAGATTGAATATTGTTTAACATTTTTCCTTCCTTAGGTGAGCTCATTTTAAAGCATGGAAAATTTTCTTTGATTATGCAAGTAGTCCACATGTACACTATGATGTGGCTCATGTGTTAAGGAATATTTGAATATTTTCTTGACATGGTGATATCTAGGGATGTGTCAAAAAACATTTTATTGACATCAAGTGAATTTGTCAAAAAATATTCCTTTGAATATTATAGCAAATATTCTTATTCACATTCACTTGATCCTATTCACATGAACACATTCACAAAATAACAATCTTGATAAATCGAATGAAAGATTTTTATTCATCATAAAATTTTGTATCGTATTTATGTGTTTCATAATTGTTTTAAATGCATGAAATTTGTGTTTAAATCAAACAAACTTATGAAAAATGGATTTTGCACACCTACTATTACCAAATTGTGATCCAAAATTTTTGTGATGTAAGTAAATTACATAGCCATTAAGTAGGCTTTCATAATTGCTAGGTAAGCTTACATAACCCCTAAGTAAGCCCTTTAGGTAGCCTAGTTAGGCCTAGATAATCCTTTAATTAAACCTAGATATTTTATAAAAAACCCTTTGTAAACCCTAGAGTAGCCCTTAAGTAGCTTAAGAAACCCTTAGGTAATGTTTTAATAGGGTTATGTTGGAGTTAGGTAAGTTGTTAAATAAACCTAAGTAGACCTATGTTGCCTTTATACATGCCTAGGTAGCTTAGGTAAACGTTAGGCTAACCTAGCTTACCTAGGTTTATTCATGTTAAAAAAGGTTCACTAAGGTAGGTTGAGCAAGTTACTTAAATAAAATAAAATATTTGTTTATTAAAATGTAGTGAACAAAGAACAAATCCTAACTCTTGTAAGCTAGTTTAAGCTAGGTAACATAAATGCTTTCAAGCTAGGTTGTTTAGGGCCCATCTTTTTAACCTAGGTGGCTTGGCCACCTAGCCTAACTTAGCCTAGCCTAGGCCCCTTAACCTAAGCTGGTAGGTTAGGTTGCTTAGTTTAGACTAGGTTCCTAGCCTAGAATTTGACTTGCAATTAATGAATTCACTATGTTTGTAAATTACACATTTCTACCATGATAAATTTGTCCAAGTTCTTTATAAAAAACTAGTAAAACACAATGAACTTGACCACATATTGTAATATTGACATTTCACGATCAGGTCATGTTAGATTTTCGTTCTTGTGACTAACAAGTTAAAATCAAGATTATTATAATAAAAGTTGCAAAACAATCAAATGATGAAAAATCAAACACCTAATCATTTGGATTCATAACTTTGGAAAGCTTCAACAATTACATTTTCTCCACTACATCAATTAATCAACAAGTATTTGTTACGGCACGTCAACTAGTAGGATGAATAGCAATTGAATCACACTTGGGAAATTGGTGTGCTTGTTTTGACTTAATCAAATGGAAAATGTAAATAATTTATTAAAACGTACATGCATTTGTAACCACAACAACACATTGTTACAACCCAACCTTTTGTCCAAATGGCTGTTGAACTTTGACACGATTTGTACGCAGTGCTTTAAATTGAAATTCTTACTCTTCAATTTCAAGTAGTTGGTGCCAAAACATTCAATCAATGCTCCATCATTTGATAGTCACAAGTCATTTCTATACTCAATTGTTTGTGGCCATGACAAGCAAAATTCATAGAAGTTATAATGGGTTTAATTCCATGAAGACAAATCCATTGGAAGGTGATAGCTATGTAACCCATTGGTTTTTCTAATCTAAATTGTACACATGCAAACAAATGAAAGTTAACACAATCTTGCCTATCAAAAGTTCATGAAAACACCAAACTAATGAGGTTCAATGACTTCCCAAACAAGCAAACAAGCAAGCAAGCACACTGATAATTTTCCAAATACACTTACAGAAAATTCAAAAGGTCAATCAAGCAAACAAATAATTCAATAGTAGTTGAAAGTACACATACTTAACCATTGCTCAAAGGTTTGGAGCAATGAAGGAGATTTTGCTTGCAACATTTGAAGTACCCTTTAAAACATGTTATCTTCTCAATGTAGTTACTATATGTTCATTGTAAGACTTCAGGAAGTGCATTAGACCATTCTAGTTTGTTTTGAAAATTCTCTTGATGCCACTCTAGTTCCATGCTATTGATGATTGCTAAGACACCATTGGCACCCCAATGTCATCATCCTTCAATACACGTCAATGTCACAAACTTGTGTTAGTGCCTTTCTGTAGCATATTATGATAATAATAACTTCAATTCTTGCTGCATCCAAACTTGCTAACTCTCCACCTCCTACACAAAAGACCGTAAATTACCTGAACTATATACCATCACATTAATTCTTATGTCTTCTTTGTGCTCAGATCTAGTCCAATGCGATCTTTTAAGGATTTTCTGCACCTTTGTTCGGCCTGTGTGTTTTGACTCAAATTGTGCATGGTTGACAAAACTCTACTATGCCATTTTATGCACTGAATATTCAAACTCAAAGCTTGTTTCAAATGGTAAACTTTTGAATGGGGATCCTTTCTCTAATCAAATAAGTTTTATTTTCAACAAATATGGCAGATTATTTAGCCACGAGAAAATCCAAAATCTCTATTCTCATGCCTTTTAGCTGTACATAGATGTAGTGACAAATGGCATCAAGGTTTGTTCAAACTGCTTTCTATTGTATATGATGAAAGTTATTAGACATGTACCTGTGCACAAGGAAACTGTCAGGTGGTGTTATTTCTCAGTCAACTCTCGGTAACCCTGCCAATTGAGTGGCACACGATAGTTGTGGGATGCCATGAAATTGAGGAGCACTTCACCAGGTTTATCAGTGGGCCACAGCTGTAAGCATTCTTCGAGCTTCTCTAAAGAAGAACCCCAGGCACCCTCAATGTAATTGTCCACAGCACACTCAAATCTGTCACGGTAATCCGATGGATCGCCTTTCAAATCCTGCTGAAACATTGGCATATCAAATGTGTAGAGAACCAATGGCTCTGCACTCCCTTTCACCGTTACGCAGTCAAGCTTACGACAGTTGTCTCGTAAGCTGCTCTTGGTTAGATTTGCAATCACTGTCCCTGAAATGAGTATCATGACACCATACTGCTTTGTTGCTGCCTCTAATCGGGACGCCATATTGACATGTGGTGATAAATATGAAGGGTCAACCTTGTGTGATGAGCCTATCGCTCCTTCAATTGCCCACCCAACATGGAGTCCAAAACCCATGCGGATCTTGTACCCTGCTCCAAGCCATACACCAATGTAAACACAACATTGACCTATGTCATGGAGACCATAAGCAGCACTCATCTGCAAAGCAAATCAATACAACACACATCTGAGCCTAACATTGACAAACAATTCTACACTTCATCAAGATGGTTTAGCCAGAAGAAAAGTGAGAATACTTGCCTGGCATACGTTTTTGGATAGCAGGGTGCATGGCAAATTCAGCAAGTGATTGCGATGTTTCAATGCACAAAATAATGTCCAGAAATGATTGCAGTGCCCGATCTGCAAATGATGTGCCTCTTGTCTGCATATCATCTCAAGAAACCTGAACCAAATTAGTGAACTAATCTATTGCCATACTGATAATGAAGATATCTTACAACCTAACTCTGTATCTGAAGCAGCTTGCACAAACAGCAAGGTCCTTGCATGCCATTTTCCATCAGTCATTGGTGGATAACTGGATATAACTAGTGTAGAATTGAAAATGAATAAGTCAAGACTGTCACGGACACAAATCAGCTGTCACAATGCAACTTGAATGGTTGCCAACAGTTTTGGGTATTGCAATTTAGGGACATATTCTGTACCTTGTTGGTATTGTCTGCCACAGTCTTCTTCCACACAATCAAAAAGGCATCACCAATATTCTTGTTTGGGAACCCTTGATGCAGGACCACTTTGTTGTGCACAACATCGGCAATTTTGTTCACAAACATCATCACATCCTCTTGCAGGCACTCAGTGGCATCAGTGAAGTTACGAATGTCACAAAACCCAAAACATGCTTGGATCTTTTTACCAGGAACCATGGCTGTTCAACATGAAATCACACCAACAAAGAAGGAAACTGCTTGGATACCAGCTCTCAAAAACAAACAATGTGTCACATGGAGAAGAATGATGTAGTAAGACTGCCTCACCTTTTCAGATGTGGACACATAAGTGCATACCAGTAGAAAAACCTCATTGCCAAGTTCATTCCCAAAGAATCTCTAGGCCAACAATTTGACAGTACCATGACAATGAGTGCAGTAATAAATGTATGAAAGTCACTCACAAAGTGTCAGACCATAACCTTCCTGAGTGCTATCACTAGTCTATTCATTGATGCTTACATGAACATAAGAACATCAAGGTAAGGTGAGATTTACAATGAAAGGAGGACTGCTTACAAAAGAAGAGTGCCAAACGTACGATTGAATTCAGCGCCTTTCAGATTGACAGACAAGATGTCCATGCCCGCATTGCCAAGTGCCACTTTTGTCAGGCTTGCAATCTTTACTAAAGCAGCCTCCACCATCTTTGTCTCATTGCCCTGTTCAATGTTAACAACTCTCCTTCATTTATCATCACATCCACCAGTAGGTAAAAACTTTCACTGGATCCACTTGGGTCTTGGAACAGGATAATAAACACTGGTGGAATGACATATTAGGGCTGAATGTCGAAGGCCTCTATTTTGAAGGTTTAGATGGGCAGGTCAGGAACTGACCCCTCTTATCAAAAAAGATGATGCAGAAAGGCAAAGAAGAAAACTGTCAGATAGGTTGAACCTGGCTCTCCTACCAAGGCTAAAGCTCCATTTGAATTGAATATAAAATATTCCATTCTGAACCAAGTATTCATTGCACAATGCACCTCATGTTCCCTCCATGATCTAGTTCCCCTCATAGAACTAAAGCAGTTTGTAAATGGAAAACATGCAGACAAATGGAGAAATACCTGGTCAATAGGATGAAGGGGCTTTGATAAAGCTTTCCCTGCAAATGACACAGGATCATCTGCCAGTTCCTTCACAAAATCAACCATTCTCTCTATTGGCTGTGCCCACTCTCCCCACCCCCTTTTGTCATCAGTGGTCTTTCAGGTATTCAATTTTTGAAACATGGTATGGGAAGAAACCTCTCAACCTCTTTCCCACCTTTTCCCTTATTCCACAATGGATACCTACAGTCAAACTAAACCTCTGACCAACTGTCACACTTCATGTGAATAAAAGCTGTTCCAGTGTCATCACCAGCCTTTTGCCTTTGGACTGCAATGATGCAAATGCTACTTGTAAGTTAGGCATGAATCTTGATCTCTGAGTCTTTCAGGTACTTCTATTGTCTTAAAAATTGACCAGGAAAAGAATTTACATATTTTGAATGCTCCAATGGCTGTTTCACAGAACCAGAACCAAAGATACCCAGGGGTAGAGAGTTTGAATGACAGATCTGTACCCATGCTTATGGCCAGAAGTACACCTAGTCCCACATAAACAACTTTTCTTCACAACACAGAAAAATAGGTACAGGTCAGTGAAAGCAATCAAAATTGATCTTTTTGATACCTGAATCAACAAGCGATTGGAGTCACGGCTGAGGAAAAAGGACAATGCTGCAAGAATGACAAGCATTATCACTGTCGAGACCATCTGTTTCAAGGCCACACCATCAATGAGATAATCTGCAAGAGACCAGCACACTAGTCTTTAAATTTTACTGTTGCTATAGGAACTCAAGAGCACCAGGGATCACTGCCATCTCTTGCAGCATTAACAGTTTTACCTGCTCACCTGTGTTGTAAACCTTTCCATGAATAGGACCTCCAGGGAGAAGAATAGAATGATGAAGCATCAAGTTAGTGACAGTCCAATATGTCATCATCACCACTTTGACAATGAATGTGCAATGAATGTACAAGTAAATTCCAAGGTACATGTATTCTAGGTATTGAAAAGCAATTCCAGAAGCAGATAAGTCAACATGGCAGACAGCATCATCAAGATGTCAATGTGGATCACATTCTGCAGCAAAGGATGGACATACTCACATTCAAACCATACTTAAGTCGAGTCTGTTTCAATATAGAGTAGAGAGCTTCACTGCGGTTACTGTCACTTGTAATGCTAAGAAGCTCACCAGTACGATATTGCTCCAGCACACTCTGCTTGACATTGAACCCATTGTTTGCTGTTGGGATGATCTGATTATATGTTGTACCTCCATCATCAGACCCATTGATGCAACCCCCCATCACAGCCAAGTACAACAGGTTATAATTATGTTGGCTGTTGAAATTAAGAACCTTGCTCAAGCTCACATTGAACTGGGCAGAGCAAACAGAGTCACCATCAAGAGAGTCAAGTGACATAACAGGGCCCAAGTCAGTGTTGGCTACTTGAGTATATGGTGTGAGCACAATTATAAGTAGAAGGCCTATAATGATCTTGTGGGTGGTGAGCTCTGAGAGCTTGGTCCATATTTGACTAGGCTTGACAGATGAATGCTCTGCCACTTCTGCCAACTCCTCGTCACTTGTGTTATTAATGGTCCATTTCCTGCGCCTGAAAATCTGCACAAGAATAATACAAAACCATATCCAGTGGGCTTTACTTTGCTGCTACCTATAGAGGAGAGCATCTAACCAAAAGCTGTGCATCCTAACCGAATAGGAAATCTGCACCCTGCAAATCAAGTAGACCATGTTATACAGCTCCCCCTGGCTGTATGCAATACAGATATAAAACATAGGTCTAAGTGCCTATCAATGGCTCCAAGACTTCATGTTCTCACCAGTAATATCCAGCTGGCACAGATTACAGATGAATTGGCTTCCAGACTCAATATCAAATGTACAACTATTACTGATTATTTGGTACACAAATTGAGAATTTGTAACTTTGCATCTTGAACTTCTACACAAAAAGCTTTGGTTTGATGTTGTAAGGTGCTTTATTGCACCACATAATGCTACCATAGAAGACACACCTTCACCAAATAGGCCACTGGAAACAAACTGGAAAAGTGAGAGGCTTGTAACAACTTGCTTGCTCTAGTAACTGTGTTGGCAGCCCGTCCAGTTCGTGCAATCACAAGATTTTGCCCATAGATATTTGTGGTGATTGCCACCAATGAAATGGTCCCAACAAGATCAAGCCTGCCAGTAAGAGACTGAAATTTGTGAGGAAACAAGAAATTATCTCTTTAACCCTCAATACACATGTTTAATTGAAAACACTCAAATCATCAAGTCAGTAATTTTTCTTGCTTGAGAAAAAATGTGCATCATCAACACATTACATTACCAGAAGAACATGCCAATGAAGTAGCCTGGCCGAAGAACAGAGAGAATGATGAGCTCAATTACAAAGAATGCCATGCATGTAAGCAGGACATGTATCTCATATGCATCTGCCTGCATGAATTGTTTAAATACATGAGCAAGTCAACAGAATAGTAATACCTGATACATAACTCATGCATTGACAACCTGACAATGCTACACAGTTTAAACAATTGAACACACTACTCAACATGGATTCCTGCATGTGGATATAGATCTTTCTGCAGACCTCAAAGTTGACTTCAATCCTCATCTAACACAGTTCTGGAATGTAAAGGAATGTACTTGGTCTGGTTCAAAGTGAAATGCAGAGTTTTGTACACTAAATAACTGGTGTGCCTTGAACTCCTAGTGCAATAATGCATATATCAGAGAGAATACAGAAAGTACCACAACATTTGTTAAGTAGAAAATAGACAACACTGTAAAAGACTTTCTTCTTTCTTTCCTTCATTTTTCAAATGCAATGTGGCATGGATCTGTACTGTCAGTTGTATCAGTTCAACACACTTTTATATCCATTGAGTTGGTGACTCATAAATGACCATGCAATGTAACACAACAATTTCAAGGATGTCCAAGTTGAAAAAATAATATCTTGCCTGTTTTGGTAGAATGGCTTTCATGAAGTCATCCGCAAAGATTGCAACAAATGAAGCCAAAATGTTCACAGTGACCCAAAGCTTGCTGTCCAAAAACTGATTGATTTGCAGTGCTTGGGGATAAGACCGGAGCGCTCCCCAGAATCCAAGAGTCTGCCAGTGCTGACTATGCAATGACGCCAATCTGCTTACATCTCCTACCAGCTTAGAAGCTTTCTTACTGTGAATGGCTGACAACTGGCCTCCCATCACCTTTCGACCAGGCTGGGCCACAGGTTGGAAGAAATTGTTTAAGATGACATGTGGCTTTTGTTTAGTACCATTAACCTTTGCAGTTTGTTGAATGCTCACTCTGAACGAACGTGTTCGACCAAAACCCCTCCCTGAAACTATGTTATTCTCTCTGTCATCTGTCATAGTTTGGCCAAATAAGAGACTGAGTGGAAACTCAGTGTTTTGAACAGCAGTAGAATGGTGACGGTTGGCTTTCACTGCTAGTGCACTGTTACTTGACTTGCGTTTTACAGCAAGATTAGCTGCTTTTGTAATCAAAGTCTGCACATTCTGATCCAGGTTGATTATCTTGCTGGCCCGTTTCTGAGACGGACTTTCTGGAGCCAAAAAGGCTCTATCAATTGGCCATAAGGTTGTTCTATCACTTAGTCGTTGCAATGACTTATCTGATGGGATATATTCACCACTTGGTGTAGCTACCAATCGACCTTCCAATGTGACTGGTGCTTCAATAAATGTTTCAGGTGCTTTGTCAACTGACACAGGTGGTGGACAGAAAGGGCCAAGAATGGTTTCTGCAGTCTGAGACAGCAACCCAACAGCAATCACCTTGAACATCAGAACTCCTTGAAATAACATCTTTCCAGTAGGACTTCCTGCTGAGATTCCTGCAGCACATTACTCCTGTAATCCTGATCAAAACAACTATTTCGACATGGGGTGCTATGTTTCTCTGCAGTCTGGTGAGTATATTTATGATTTCTGAAAATTCCAGCATATGAGGATAATAAGTGTACATAGTTTCCAAAATAATGCAACCCTAACAAAGGAGTTTCATGTCAGTAAATGTGCATTCAAGGCTCACCATGTCCATTGTGTTTGAATTCCAACATCAAGGTGAAATTGCATGGCCTTGGTAAGTATGAGGCACTTTTGGTCCTTGTAACTCTTGCATGTTGCACAAGAAAATTAAAAGAAATAGAGAAGTGATTGAAGAGAGCCCAAGGTAGGATACCACACACAATAATATGAATAAATGCTATAAATAACTGAAGGACTATAAGAGTCCAATCACCCAATGAGACCTCCAGAAAGACCATGCAACACCTATGGACCTCAATAGCTGTTCTTGCATGTCAATCTACATCAAAGAATAAGCAGACAAACATAGGAAAAGACATATCTTCATAACTGCCAAGAACTTATCATATTTCTAGTTTGAGTTAATCTCAATGGAATTGAGAGGTGACCTGATAATTAGGTTATACATATTTCAGATCTGACAACATATCAGCCAAAAGGAAGGCCCAAGGCTAAAAAACGAAAAGAGAATGAGGAGCCATTTGAACAACAGTGACAGTCATGCATGTTCTATGACCTTTAACACCAATATGTACAGTGGTGACCAACTACCATTGTTCCCCCATGATTTCATCAGCTCCCAGCACTGGCTAGAGGTAATGCTCATACATTAACCAACATACTGAGTTCCTGTCACACTTACAGGAGACTCAGCCATGATGCTGAGTCGCTCAACAAAACACAAAAGAGAAGGCAATGACAAAAGAAATCATGAAGACAAAAAGAAAAGGAGAAAAACCAAAAAACAAAAAAGGAAAGAGAAACAGAAGAATAAAATAAGGTCCCAAGAACTTTAAGAATGTGATCTTTTGAGATCAAATTGGGCTTTGAAAAGACAAGCACAAAATAGGGGAGAAGACTTGCCTCAGAGGCCCTTCGTCCATTGGTGCTGAATGCATTCCAAAGACTTCGGTTCAGTGTCACATTGGCAAAAACCTCATCATGCATATGAGGAAGCAGGACTGCCATGGCTTCATACATTGGTTTTGCTACAAAGTCAATGCAGCCGCATGTCATGGCCCTGCAAGTTGGGCACCAAGTTCAGAGCAAAGCAACAGGCAGAGAAGAAATTATGCTTGGAAGACATGGCATGAAGTTAGAATAAAAGGAACTGACATGAGGGTTGTGGGATCTTCACGGTCCATGAACTTGGAGATGTGCATGCCCAATTCCCTCTCAATGTCTCCTTGCCTGAACCATTCAAGCACTAGTAATGCTGACCATCTCTTGGAAAGGAAGAATGGTTTCACAACATTGCTAAGGTCTGCACACTTTATAATCATTTGCATAAAGAGAATTACATCATTGCTGCTGCTCAATGGCATGGATCCATCTCTTGTTTCACCAAGAAGAGAAGCGCGATCTGGAGGCACTACCCCATCCTGAGTTGGAAGTAATGTCAATATTGCGGTGCTGCCAGTTTCACTTTCTGCACCAGGTGTTGACTCTGCAGAAGAAAAGATGCAGTCAGATATCCATTGTCCTCATGAAAACAAGAAAACTCCCCAAGATTTCTAGAAACAGTTCAGTTACCCATATTATGAACATCCATATGTCAGAAGGTGAATTCTACCCGCAAGTTGAGCAGACTTTGGTGAGATAATGGAACCATCCTTTTCGTGTGGCTTTGCTCCTGGTGGCACATACGGAACTGAAGGTTCAAAAGGGTGAGAGTCTCCAAGCCTTGTTGTAAAATGACCAAGGATTTCAGCATGCAAGCCCATATCTGTAGCCAAAATACATGAGACCACCAGCTTGCGAAAGTGTCGCTGATGTGCCTCATCTAGTGAGCCAATCATGTTCACTGTCTCTTGCCCCTACATGATTGCTTAATGTCAATGATTGATCCACACAACAAGGTGTGAAAGAACACAAGGTTAAGCTTCTATTGAAAGTTGAAGTCCTGGTATCTAGCAAGAGGATTGTAAATTTGGCGATATGTAACAAGGTGGTTGCATGCTCTCTAGAAACCCAATGCATCATTTGACAACACTCTGCATAGTCCAACAAGTGCATACTGCATTCTATTTGGACCTACAACATTGATGAATTACAGCATTGTTGCATGTCAATATTTCAGCAAATACATATTCCAAGGGACACATACATGACATGCAACAGAAACTCAATGAGCTCTACAAATGATTGTGGTCCCAGAATCTCCTGTCCACTCACCGAGTGCAAACTTCAAAGAACATTTTCTCATTCAACACAGAAAAGTGCATGATCTGTTTATAGCATAACTCAGAGATAGACTTGACATACTCGATTTCAACTCCAAAGGGCTCTGTACAGACTAAGACACAACAACAGACAAAATCAATTGACATGCAATGTTTGGTCTGGCAAAAACTTAGGCTGAGAGAGACATGCTACTACCCTCATGGTTAAGAAGGTGGTAGCAGCATGATGACTTTCCAGCACAGCTTTATCATTGTACCGAAGTGCAATAGGATCACTTGCAGCAACTAGGAATGCATTGGTGAGACCAGGGTGATCAACATCATGGCATAATGCAGCCAGAGCAAGAGCAAATATCTCCAGTTCATTCAACCTCTGTGCGCCCTCTGTGAGAGTGAGCAATAAATACCTGCAACCCACATTCCATCCATGGTTTCAAAACCCTAACTGTGACTGTACCAGCATGAAACACAAGCAATATGATCTATACCTACTTCATGTGGATCTGGATTTGCAATCCAAGGTTCCCAATGCGAAAGTTCCTTCTTTCGAGAATTTTGCAACAATAATGTGCGGCATCATAATCCAAAGAAATGCAATCTCGTTCACCCTGGACAAAATAAGTGTGGGAGTAGAATCCATATACAATACCCACAAGGAAAAGCTTACACAGCATGAAGGACATCGCATGCATGGCGAAAATTGTGATACGGATTCGGTTGGTACCGCGCTACCATCTGCACACATACGAAGTTGATATATATTACCAACAGAGATATCGAGATCCTTTGCGGGTACATTTTTCATGTTAGTACTTCTTGATACATTCTTCTCCGACAAGTCTTGAGAAACAAAGTTCACAATACAGCGAATCGGACAGGAAGGAAGTAGGTAATAACTCACCGATCGCATAAGTGCTCGGAATTTTTTCAGGTCCAAAGGGAAATGTTCAAACACACCAAGGTCCCTAAAGATTTTCTCCACCAACTGCAGGAAAGCGCAACTGTAAAACAATGTTCAGAGGCATAATACCGTAGGTGGAGAGTTATCGTCTCTCAAGCTCCTTGCTGGTGGAAACTGTGTCGGGTTTGTTATTGTTCTGAGGAGCAGAACCAAAGTAGCAACTCGGAAAAAAAAAGGCTCTGAAAACGATCAGATGTGCGGAATTCAGGCGTCAAAGGTGGAGAAAATCTTCAGAAAGTTTATCTTTTGTTTTGCTGAAAGAGATTTTGCAGGGAAGATGGTTTGACCTTAGGTAAATCGTCATCCTCGATTTGGAAAATGTCGAAGGACCAGGAATCGATGCCTTGGAGCAATTTATTGACGGCGTCTTCATCAGGCGCAAAACTGGCCTTCGCTACGACTGCTACTACGGGCTTCTCCTCCTGTCCTTCCATTCATAGCCTTGAAGTTCTTCCTGATTCTTCACGATTCCTTCCTCGAGTTCGTAAGATCGCTCTGGAAGGCGCTGGTCTGGAATCCGAACAAAGCAAGCAAGCACACTAAACTAAATTGATGCTGCCATTTCTACAACCGCCTTCTCCTGCCAGTGTTTTCCACGGCCTTCGGTACTTTGTGATCGCGACAAAAGAGATGTGCATCTAGTCATGACATTACTCCACCCTCCCCGATGCCGCTGACAAGTTTCGATCTTCCAAAAGCCTCTGAAGCACGAGGTTGTTTTGGATTGAAACTACTACAGATTGCGATTGCTTTTAAATAAAAAAGGAAAAACTTGAAGCCACGAAATGTTCAGATGTGTTCATGTTCAGCACAATTCGAGCTATACCTGCATGAAATTGACAAGACAGCCAACATCAGAACCCGAGCAATGCCTGCGAGAAATTGCCAATACTAGGCAACATCACAATTCCAGCAATGAGTGCGAGAAATGGCCAAGACTAGCAACACAACAAATCGAGCACTGCCTGCGTAAAAGTGCCAAGACTGGCAACATCACAATTGGACCAATACCTGCGCGAAATTTGCCAAGACTACTGGAAACATCACAAGTCATTCCAGCAATGCCTGCGTGAAATTGCAAGAAAGTTCGCAACAGCACAAAAAATGAGAGGAATACCTGCGACAAATTGCCAAGACTGGCACCATAACAAATCAAGCACTGCCTGCGTCCAATTACCAAGATTGGCCAACAACAATAACTTCACCACAATTCGTTCATATCGGAATTTTTTTTTTTTTTTTTTGGTTTCACTGAATTTCCCGGGCGATCTTCGTTCTCTCCGAACACCACGCAAGGAAATTTGTGACGCACAAGTTGAAGAAACAAACAACGAGCGAGAGAGGGATTGGCAACGCGAAATGGAGAGAAGGCCGGAGAGAAGAAGACGAAAATTTTGGCGCATTTTACTGGTACCTTAACCATGCTCCCTCGGTAACCATCTCCGAAAATACACGTGGCAGACACACATTCGTCAGTAACTGAAACATATGACGTGGTGGTGCCCACTGCCAGGACCAGAGTCAACCAGCCCCCATGATTGCAGCGGTTGGCCGTTCTGTCCATAGGATGGGCGTCCTTTTTTCATCCTGGTCCTGACTCTCAGTTAACCAACATAGTACCACAGTTAACGTTTTTTAGTTGCTGACCTTTGGTTTTTTTTTTTTTCTTGACCCTTTTTCTTGGCACTGACCTCCGGACTATCCTCCCACCTAGCTACCCTACAAACCTAGCTATCCTATTAACTTACATCTTGTTCCTACCTACCAACTACAACCAACCCACTTACCTACTTACTCTTTATTCTTTCAATAACAGATTAAAAATGAGAAAGTTACGACCCCCCAAAGTAAAAAGGGTCAAAAACTGAGAAAAAAAACCATTTAACACTACAAAGGTCGATTTTTAAACACCCAGAAAGTTCCTTTTATGTTGTTTATTTGTTATTAAAGATCCAACATAATTTGTAGAACTTCAGATGGCGCTTGTATAGCATTTTAAATCATTTAAAATAAACAAAAAATAAGAAAGTTATGAGGTTTGAAAGTAAGAAAGGTCTAAAGAAGAAAAAAAAAACGTTTTGTAACTTGGAAAACTTATTTTTCTTTTTAATTTTTCATTATTTCTTTTTTTTTGCACTTCAAAGATGATTGTAGAATATTTTTTATAATTATGATTACTCGACGAAAATATGATTTTAAGATTATTATATAGCTTAAACTAGTAATTAGCTTAAGATGTTTGTGTATTAGAAGTTAATTCATGTAGCCTATTTACATTAATATTTTAACATAAATAATAAAATTTAAATATATAATACCTATATATATATAATTGATTATCATTAATTATAATAAAAATTAATTGATAATTATGAATATTTATAATAAAATTTAATATTATCATATTAATTGATTTTGAATAATGTTTTTGTTTTTAATCAAATTTACATTTTCTGAAAAAGATTCCAATCCAAATAAAATCAAATAAAATAGTTTTAT
>Ga0209611_10006206_pt1 | contig 19697 bp, 17 predicted proteins | sample S1TSphgellanicum_3_FD_187693 | JGI IMG/M metagenome (GOLD analysis project Ga0209611, IMG submission 187693) | Host-associated microbial communities from peat moss isolated from Minnesota, USA - S1T2_Fc - Sphagnum magellanicum MG (SPAdes) (version 2) | ecosystem: Host-associated > Plants > Peat... | reverse complement strand
CGCTTTCCACGACCGTTGGAGTGTAGGTCAACGTCAGTTGACACTCAGTGCCGGTCGAGACCGCTGGGCAGGTAAATGCGGGGGTCGTGCTCCAGCTTGCCGGCAGTGCTGCCACGCTGCTCGGCGTCAACTGCAACTCCGTGGCTTGGCGGCTATCATTGGTGTTGAACGTCACCGTCACCGCTTGACTGGTGTCGGCCGCGATCGCGGTGATCTGGCCTGCCGGCGACGGCGTGTACATCACATTGTCGTTGGTCGTCGCCGCGTAGTTGACGTTCAATAGTCCGCCCTTCGCGGCGCCACTATCGTCTTCATAAACATACGTGAGGGTGAACGTGCCGCTGGCCAGGGCGGTCGGCGCGTAGGTGAGCGGCAGCAGACAGCCATTGCCGGTGCTCACGCTGCCGCACGAGAAAGTGCTCTTGGCGCTGGTCCACCCGGCGGGCAGAGTCTTCAGATCGGAGGTCACGAACAGATTCGAGGCCGGCCTGCCGTCGTCGGTGTTGAATTCGACGGCGACCGGAACCGGCTGTCCGCCGGTATTCGCGATGGCCGCGTTGATCTGGCCCGACGGCGACGCCACGGCGGCGACGTTGTCGTTGGAGGTGCTGGAGTAGGGGATATTGATCGATCCGATGCCGGGCATGCCGGCATTGTCGGTATAGCTGTAACCGAGAGTGAGCGTTCCGCTCCCGGCCGCTGACGGTGCATACGTCAAAGGCAGCTCGCAGCCGTTGCCGGTGCTGACGACGTCGCAGGTAAGACTCGTGACCGTGCTGCTCCATCCCACCGGCAATGCGGTCGGGTCGGTGGTCAGCAAGAAGCCCGTGGCTGCATTGCCGTCGTCGGTGGTGAAGTTCACGCTGACCGATTGGCTGGCGCCGACGACGGCGTTGATCTGGCCGGTGGGTGATGCGGCCGCGAGCACGTTGTTTTGCGCGTTCGCGGTTGCGGTATACGGAATCGTCAGCGAGAACTCGGTCCTCGCCAAAGAGGCGTTGTCTACAAATTCGTAATTCAACGTCAGCATTTGGATGCCGCTGCTCGCCGCCTTCGGCGCAAAGGTCAGATTCAGCACGCAGCTATTGCCGGTGCTCACCGTCGCGCAGACAAACGTAGCGGGTCCGCTCCAGCCCGCCGGCAATGATCCCAAGGTGCCCGTGACGGCGAAGCCCGTAATGGGAAGCGCGTCGTTCGACGTGAAGATGATGCTGACTGTCTGGGTCGCGCCGGCAAGCACGGAAACTATGGCCGAACCCGGCGGGCAATCTGTAGGGTCCGACTGCAAGCACCCGACCGACGGTGTTGCGATCACGTAATCGTTGGTTCCCGACACGCCGCTCGCGCCGCCGAAGCCGTTGCCGCGGGTGCCCGTGCTGCCGCTACCGCTGGTCGTGGTGCCGCTCGTGTTGTTCGTCACCGTTCCGGCCTCGGTGCCTGATGAACTGTAGCCGCAAGCGGAAACAGCCAGCGACGAGATCGCGCTGAGGAACAAGGTACGACGGAACGTTGGCATTTATTTCTCGTTGCACGTGATCGAACAGCGGTGAAGCGAACCGCAACGAAAGTATTCTTTGCGCCACCAATGCGGAATCAACTGCGTCACGCATTGACAAATGAGCGCGGACATAACGCGGACGATGAGTCATAACGTGAGCGATGAGTCATAACATGTGCGTGAGTCATAACGCGCGTACATCGCCAATGCGTTCGGCCGCACGCGAAGTTGATGCGACATATGACGTTGCGTCGTCGTCACGTGGAGACATTCATCACTGATTACTTGAGCGTGCATGCGCAATATCCTCCGAACCAATCAGAGCGCACGTGGAAAATTGATTATGGCTACGCCGATGAATACGCCATCGACCGGTGCGACATGGGAATTGTCCGCCGATGACTTGCTCGCGCCTTTGCCTGAGGCGGCACCGCGCTTGGGCGGCGCGGGACCGTTCGTGATCAACCTGAGTACTTCGAGTACAGAGATGTCGACGCAAGCTGTGAACATCGCCGGTTGTCAATATGCGCATGTCTATGAGCTTCAGCGTACCGAGGATCGACGAGTCCGCTTTCGTCTGCGCATCGGTCCATTCGCCACCGAGGACGAAGTGGACGCCATTTTGGAGAAGGTGCGGGCCGTATATCCGAGCGCTCTGTCCGCGACCGCGGACGCGGATGATTTACGGGCGATCGCCGCGCTGCAGGCCAAGGCGCAAGCGCAGGCGAAAAAACATCCGGTGCGACGGACGTCCGAACAGCCGACCGCGATCACGGCGATCGCGACAGCCGCTGTGCCGTCAGCGGCCGCTGCGCGCGCAACAACCGCACCGGCTCGGGCACCCGAACCCTCAACAGGACCGGCAGCATCAGCGGCATCGGCAGCAGCATCAGCGGCCTCAGCGGCAGCGTCAGCAGCAGCATCAGCGGCATCAGCGGCTTCAGCCGCAGCGTCCGTAGCGGCGTCAGCGGGGTCGCCGGAACCAGCAATCGCGCCGTCGTCAGCGGTACCCGAATTGGAATTAGCATTAGAGTTGGTATTGGCGCCCGCACCGTCAGCAACAGCCGCAACGCAAGTGTCGGCAACAGCGGCAGCACCGGCGCCGGCAAGAGCGAGAACGGCAGCGCCGGCGGCAGTGCCACGCGCAGCAGCACCGGCGGCAGCGCCACGAGCCGCACCGCCAGCAGTCGCCGCTCCAGCCGCCGCGGCCCCAGCAGCCGCGGCCCCACCAAGGGTGGCCACTCGCGCGGCCGAGCCGCCCGCCAGGCGCGGGCCGAGCGCCGATGCCGCGCAGGCGGATCGCGTGCTCACGCAGTTGGAATTGTGCGAAGAAGAGGGGATGGGCTGGTTCGTGATCCAACTGCTGGTGGGTGAGACCGCCCTCGATGTGGATAAGGTGCCCAAGCACGATATCTTCAAGGCCTACCGGCTGTACTCGATTGCGGGGCTCGAGCAAGGCCGGGTCATGCATGCACTGCGCCTGGGGTTCTTCAAGGAAGAAGGCGCGGCGCAGGCCGTGGCGAGCTATCTGGCCGCGTTCTATGAGCGGCCGAGTGTCAAGCGCGTAGGCGTCGCCGAACGAGACCGATTCGCCGACCGGCGCGTCGATCCACGCCGCAACGCAGGTTCAGGCGCACCGCCCGTCATCGAGATCACCAATGAGCGGTACGTGCGCCAAAAGGCGCGTTGATCGTCGTGGTGTAGCGACGCTCTATTTGAGCGGAGTGTTTGAGGCCGTCTCAGCGGGGGGCGGCTTGACCATCGCCGTGCACACCTTCGAAGCCGCGTTGTAAGACAGGGTCCTGTCGGCCGTCATCTTCTTCGTCATGCAATCTTTGATGGTCTGGCGTTTGGTCACCGGACTGGGAGTCGACGCGCTGTGACCGTACGTGTCATTCGCTGACGCCCGGCCCGCGACCATCCCAGCCAAGATCGCCGTGCTGATTATTGATGCTCGATTCATGGCGTCGAGTATGTCGATAAACAGACTGAGGACAAGGGAGGACGTGCCATACCTGATGTACGACTTTCGCCGACATTCAAGGCGTCACGAGTCTGGCGATCGGTTTGGAGTTGTTTGGCAGTGCGGCAAAGGAATCGAATTTCAGATCGATGACTGAACCGGACTCCTGGTGCGGGATGCAGGTGGTGTGGCTTTCGACATTGCGTGTGGCGAACAACGGCAGCACGGTATCGCGAAACTGCTCGATGAGTTCGCAGTCCCCGGCGCCGATTTCTCGTGGTGAGCGCGCCGTGAGCGCGACCGGACGCCACGCTCCATCGACGCGCGGTCCGTCGGCGGCCTTCGCGTCGCTGTCCGGCGCCAGCGTATAGAACTTCAAGTCCGCGCGCGCGAACTTATCCGGGCGACCAAATCCCGAGGCGCACGCACCGGGGCGCGACTTCGCGTCCGCGCGAGCTCCGGCGGCGATCAACAGGAGCTTGACCTTGTCGGCCAGCCCGTCGCACGAGTAAGTCGAAGTGAAGCCCAGGAAAACGAATGACAACTCGTGCTTCTGCCAGACGCCGTGATCCGCCGTCACGTCCGTTGCCGGCGCGTCTGCGGCAGCGGCAGGCGAGACGAGGAGGGCAGGCGACAGGGCAAGGGCCAGGTAGGAAACGGCGACGAGCGGAGCCAGGGCAGTCAGTTTCAGGTAATTCTTCATGAAAGTTTGATCCACCAAAATTGAGACGCCATCAGGGCCAAAATAACATAACGATGCAGGGGCCCGGTCGGTTGACCGGATATCGAGCGAATTTGTTCCCGAGGAGCTACAGTTGCGCGTTGCGGGAGGCCAAACCATGCTCAGTAAAGAAGTGCATCTGCTCGAACGTCCCCAGGGGCTGCCGAGCCCAGGTCATTTTCGGATCGTCGAGACCGACGTGGCGGATCCGGCGGCCGGCGAATTGCTGGTGGAGAATATTCTCATGTCGGTCGATCCGGCGATGCGGCCGCGCCTCGACGGGCAGGCGCCTCTCAACGAGGCGCTGATGGGCGGCGCCGTCGGCCGCGTACTCAAGTCGCGGCACACCGCCTACAGGCCGGGGGACTACGTGCAGTCCATGCACGGGTTCCGCGAATACTTCGTCTCCGAGGGCAAGGGACTGTCCAAGCTCGACGCCGACGGGTTGCCGCTGGCCGCCCACATGGGGGTGCTCGGACTCACCGGCTTGACGGCCTACGGCGGTCTGTTGGTCACCGGCGCGCTCAAGGACGGAGAAAATGTATTCGTGTCGGCGGCCGCCGGGGCCGTCGGCAGCGTGGCGGCGCAAATCGCCAAGATCAAGGGTTGCTATGTGATCGGCAGCGCCGGTACCGAAGAGAAGTGCCGCTGGCTCAAAGACGATCTCGGGTTGGATGCGGTCATCAACTATAAACAGGGACCCCTCCGCGCCGCGCTCAAGGCCGCCGCCCCACGGGGCATCGACGTTTATTTCGAGAACGTCGGCGGCGAACACTTGAATGCGGCTCTGCCGCGCATGAATGCGCTCGGCCGCATCGCGGTGTGCGGCATGATCTCCGCCTACAACAACTTCGGCGCCATTTCCGAACCCGTGACCACGCTCTCGAACATGATTTACAACCGCCTCACGATGCGGGGCTTCGTCTTCTACGAGTTCGAACACATGCGCGACCAATTTCTCGCCGATATGAAGCGCTGGCTCAAAGAGGGCCGGATGAAATACCGCACGACGATCGTCGATGGCATCGAACGGGCGCCCGCGGCGCTCATCGGGTTGTTCAGCGGAGCCAATACCGGAAAGATGTTGGTGCGATTGGCGCAGGACGATTGATCCGGGGGGAGCGCGGTCAATCGAATACCACGCGCGGAAAGTAGAACGAGACCGTCCAATTCGGAATGTCGACGATTTCGCTGATACGAAGATCCCCGCAGACGCTGCACAACAGATACGCATCGATGGCCGGCATACCGTACTGACGGCCGAGCAGATCGATCATCGAGCGCACCGCGGCGCGCGCCGCCTCCATGAGGTCCGGCCCGATCCCGGTGGCGACTTCGTAGCCTTTCGCATCGAGATGGCGGGTGACGGGCCCCGCGGTCCGAAAGCGCGGAAAGGCCAGCGGCACTCGTTTGATCAGATCGAATTGCAACGCAACGCGCATCGGACTTTCGATCGCCGTGCCGCAAACCTCGCCGTCGCCCTGCGCCGCGTGCGTATCGCCCACGGAAAATAACGCACCGGGCACTTCGATCGGCAAGAACAATTCGGTCCCTTGCGCAATGTCGCGCACATCCATGTTGCCTCCGACCCGGCGCGGCGGCACGATGCTGTGCAAGCCGGGCTCGCCCGGCGCGAGACCGATCGTGCCGGTAAAGGGCTTGAGCGGCACCTTTCCCCAGCGGCCGAAGGACGCGGGCACCAGAGTCTGCGGCTCGTAGCGCCACAGATGCAAGGCGGGTTGCTTGAAGTCATCGGCCAACAGGCCGAAGCCCGGGATATTCGCAGTCCAGCCCCAGCCCGACGGAGCGAATGAGAGCAGCGTGACCTTGAGCACATCGCCGGGTTCGGCGCCGTCGACGAAAACCGGCCCGGTGACGGGATTGATCCTGCCAAAGTCGAGCCGTGCCACGTCATCGACGCTCGAGGTCGCCGACAGTTGGCTGCCGGAGGCATCGGCGACCTCGAACTCGAGCGTATCGCCCGGCGCGACCTGAATCACCGGCGCGAGCCCGCGGTCCCAACCATGGTGCTGGTCATGAATCGTATGTCGGTGCGGCATGATTTTTATTCTACGTAAAGCGGCACTCGTATTGCACTTAAAAAAATCCCGCTACACTCGGCCCGATGTCGCTGCAAGAATTTGGTTATCGGCAAGAGTTGAGTCGTTCCCTGACGACCCGGGACCTGATCATCTACGGCATGATTTTCATGGTGCCGATCGCTCCTTATTCGGTATTCGGGTTCGTTTGGAACGATTCCAAGGGCATGGTGCCGCTCGCCTACCTGGTCGGCCTGATCGGAATGTTCTTCACCGCCATGAGTTACGCGGCGATGTCTCGTGCCTTCCCGCTGGCGGGATCGGTCTACACGTATGCGCAGCGCGGATTGCACGATATCGCGGGTTTCTTCTCCGGCTGGCTGATCCTCCTCGACTATATCCTGGTGCCCTCCCTGCTGTACCTGTTCAGCGCGGTGGCGTTGCGGCCGATTTTCCCGACCGTTCCCGCGTGGATTTGGCTGACCGCATTCATAGTGATCAATGCGGCGGCCAATCTGCTCGGCTTGAGGGTCACTGCGCGCCTCAACCGCTACCTGCTCGTCATGGAATTGGCCACGTTGGGGCTGTTTGTCGTGCTCGGATTGGCGGCGCTCTATGCCGGCGCGGGCGCGGGCAAGCTCACGCTCACGCCGATTTACGATGCGCGGGTATTCTCGCTGTCGACGGTGGCCGGCGCGACCTCGATCGCGGTGCTGTCGTTCCTCGGCTTCGACGGAATCTCGACGCTCTCGGAGGAGAGCCGCGGAACACCGGATGCCGTCGGCCGCGCCACCGTGCTGTCTCTCCTGCTGGTGGGAGCGCTGTTCATGCTGCAAACCTGGGTCGCCGCCGATCTGGCGGCGGGAATGCGCTTCTCGTCGCCGGAGACCGCGTTCTACGACGTGGCGGAGCGCGCCGGCGGGGCGTGGCTGCGGATCGTGACCATCATCGCCGTGGTGCTCGCCTCCGCGATCGCCAATGCCATGGCCGCGCAGGCCGCCGTGTCGCGCATTCTGTTTGCGATGGCGCGCGACGGCAAGCTGCCGGCGGTTTTCGCCAAGGTCCATCCGCGCTTCAAGACCCCGTACGTGAGCACGCTCGCGGTTGCCCTCGTCTCGTTGCTCGTCGGCTTATTCTTCTCCCAACGCGTGGATGATTTGACCAGCGTGGTCAATTTCGGCGCGTTGTCAGGATTCGTGCTACTGCATCTATCGGTGATCGCCCATTTTTGGATTCGCGGGGGAAGCCGAGACTGGCTGCGGCATTTTCTTTTTCCGCTCATGGGACTGCTGATCATCGTCTTCGTGCTGTATGAAATGGACCGATCCGCCAAGGTGCTGGGCTGCTGCTGGGTGGCCATCGGCGCACTCTATTATTTAGTTCTGGCGGTGTGGTTCAAAAAGCCGGTTGCACTCGTGTGAACGAACGCACGAACGATGGGTCCATCCAGGGTGCGTCACAGAACTGCGTCACAGATTCAGGGAACGGTGAGCAATTACCAGGTGCGATGAGATTAGGATTCCGACGGCAATGACATTGAAGAATATGCAAACCGCCTCCACTCTCACGGGCGTGGCCGCCGAAGCCGCGCAAATGGCCGTGGAAGCGGGCCTCATTTATGTCTCGGACGCCGAGCCCGGCATCCGGCGCCTGCGCTCGGGCAAGTTTTTTCGCTATCTCACGCCGGAAAACCGCCGGCTGGCCGATTCGAAGGAATTGAAGCGCATCGCCAGCCTCGCGATCCCGCCGGCCTATTCCGACGTCTGGATCTCGGTCAAGGCGCGGGGACATCTGCAAGCGACCGGCCGCGATGCGCGCGGCCGCAAACAGTACCGCTACCATGCGGAGTGGCGTCAGGTGCGCGACAGCGCGAAATTCGACCGCATGGTGTCATTCGGCGAAGCGCTGCCCAAGCTGCGGCGCAAGCTCAAGCGCGATCTCGCACTGCCCGGACTGCCGCGCGAAAAAGTGCTCGCGGTCATCGTCAGTATTCTGGACGCGACGCGCGTGCGTATCGGCAACACCGAATACGCCCGCGACAACAAGAGTTTCGGTCTGACCACGTTGCGCAACCGGCACGTGAGCTTCATACGCGACGGCCGCGCGATGTTGAGCTTCCGCGGCAAGGGCGGTGTGCAGCACGAAGTGCTGATCGATGACAAACGCATCGCGCAGATCATGCGCCGCTGCCAGGAGATCCCCGGGCAGCATTTGTTCCAATATGTGACTGACGATGGGGGGCGCTCCCCGATCGACTCCGGCATGGTCAACGACTATCTGCGCGACGCCATGGGCGCAGACTTCACGGCCAAGGATTTCCGCACCTGGGGTGCGACCCTGCGCGCCATCACGCTGCTGGCGAAGCGTCCGTTGCCCGAACCGCCGAGAGAAGCGGCGTTCAAGAAGCAGATCGTCGAGGTCGTGAAACAGGTCGCCGCCGAACTGCGCAACACCCCGGCGGTTTGCCGCAAATCGTATATCAATCCGGCGGTGTTCGACGCCTGGCGTTCCGGAGCCATCCATCAAACCTTCAACGGCACGATGCGGGCCGCCGCTCCGCGCAAGGCCGAAACTCTGGTGCTCGCATTTTTGCGCGGTGACCACGGCGACGTTGCGGGTAAACGAGCGGCCGCTGCCTGATTGACGGCGAACGGGCTGCTCCCGTTTTTTTACACCAGGTTCACCTCATTGAGCAGCGACTTGAAGCGCCGATCGGGCGCAGCGCTCCCTCACCGCGGTCACGTTTGAGCGAATAGCTGGAGGCTATCAGCAACGCGAGGAACGTTGTTCGCTATCGGTCCCATAGCCTACCGCAAGCCGTGGAGTGGATATAATGTATCTGCGCGGGCGTATCGTGCACCCGAACGCTCAAGGACCAACCCCCCCGAGGATCAGCATTGAAGAGCGACGACCTGAAAGAAGCGCGCCGACAGGCGGCGCTCGACTATCACGAATTCCCGACGCCGGGGAAGCTGTCGATCACCGCCACCAAGCAACTGCTCAATCAGAGCGATTTGGCGCTGGCCTACTCGCCCGGCGTCGCCGCCGCGTGCGAGGCGATCGTCGAGGATCCGCTCACGGTCTTCCGCTATACGGCGCGCGGCAATCTGGTCGGCGTGATCACCAACGGCACCGCGGTGCTCGGCCTCGGTGCGATCGGGCCGCTCGCGGCCAAGCCGGTGATGGAGGGCAAGGCGGTTCTGTTCAAGAAATTTGCCGGGATCGACGTGTTCGACGTCGAGGTCGAGCAGCGCGATCCGATGAAGCTGGTGGAGTTGATCGCCGCACTCGAACCCACCTTCGGCGCGATCAACCTCGAGGACATCAAAGCCCCGGAGTGCTTCATCGTCGAGCGGGAATTGCGGCGGCGCATGAAGATTCCCGTGTTCCATGATGACCAACACGGCACGGCCATCATCGTCGGGGCCGCGTGTCTGAACGGGCTGCAGGTGGTCGGTAAAGAGATCGCGGAAATCAAAATGGTGGTGAGCGGCGCGGGCGCGGCGGCCCTGGGGTGCGTTGATCTGTTGCTGGATTTGGGCCTTGCGCGCGAGAACGTGTGGCTGACCGATCTCGCCGGCGTCGTCTACCGGGGTCGCCAGGAGTTGATGGATCCCGAAAAGGCTCGCTTCGCGCAAGCCACCGAGGCGCGCACGTTGAATGAGGTGATCGACGGCGCCGACATATTCTTGGGGCTGTCCGCGGGCGGCGTGCTCTCCCCGGCGATGGTCAAGAAGATGGCGCCGCGGCCGCTGATCCTGGCATTGGCCAATCCGACGCCGGAAATTCTACCGGAGGAGGTCAGAGCGGTGCGCGCAGATGCCGTGATCGCCACCGGACGCAGCGACTACCCGAATCAAGTCAATAACGTCCTGTGCTTTCCCTTTATTTTCCGGGGTGCGTTGGACGTCGGCGCCACCACCATCACCCGCTCGATGGAAATCGCCGCCGTGCAGGCCATTGCCGAACTCGCCCGCCAGGAACAGAGCGACATCGTGGCCGCCGCGTACGGCGGCATCGGCGACCTGGCCTTCGGGCCGGAATACCTCATTCCGAAACCTTTCGACCCGCGCTTGATCGTCAAAATCGCACCGGCCGTCGCCAAGGCGGCCATGGAATCGAACGTCGCCACCCGGCCGATCGCGGATCTCGACGCCTACCGCCAAAGGCTGCTGCAGTTCGTGTACCACAGCGGCACCCTCATGCAGCCGATCTTTGCCGCGGCGCGCAGCGTGCCGCCGGGACACAGCCGCATCGTCTACGCGGAAGGCGAGGACGAGCGGGTGCTGCGTGCCGCTCAAATTGCGGTCGACGAGAAGCTGGCGATCCCCATCCTGATCGGGCGTCCGTCGGTGATCGAGCGCGGCATCAAGCGTTACGGCCTGCGCATCCGGATCGGGGAGCAGGTGACCGTCGTGAACCCGGAGCACGATGAGCGATTCCGCGAGTACTGGCAGGACTATCACCGGATGACGCAGCGCCGGGGGGTGACGGCGCAATACGCCCGGCTGGAGATGCGCCGCCGCACCACGCTGATTGCGGCGATGCTCTTGAAAAAGGGCGAAGCGGACGGTTTGATCTGCGGCACGATCAGCACGACGGCGCGGCACCTGCATTACCTCGATCAGGTCATCGGGCGCCGCGCGGGCGTGAATGTCTATGGCGCGATGAGCGGCCTCGTGCTTCCGGGCCGGCAGCTGTTCATCGTCGACACCCATGTGAACTTGGACCCCACCGATCAGCAGTTGGCTGAAATCACGAAGCTCGCCGCCGATCAACTCTGCGCGTTCGGCTTGGTCCCCAAAGTGGCGTTGCTGTCCCATTCGAATTTCGGCGGCAGCGATGCCCCCTCGGCCCAGAAGATGCGCAGCACCCTGGCGCTTCTGCGGGAACGCTTTCCGGGACTCGAGGTGGACGGTGAGATGCACGGCGACTGCGCGCTCGATGAGGCGGCGCGACTGGCTGTGCTTCCGGAGAGCACCTTGCTGGGTAGCGCCAATCTCCTGGTGTGCCCGAACTTGGACAGCGCCAGCATCGCCTACAATTTGCTCAAGTCGGCTGCGGGCCATAATGTGGCGATCGGACCGATCCTGCTCGGGTGCGCCGCGCCCGCGCACATTCTGACGCCGGCCTCCACGGTGCGCCGCATCGTGAACATGACCGCGGTGACGGTGGTGGAGGCGCATACCGCCGCGGTCGACCGCACGGCGTGAAGGAACTTGCGGTGGTATCCTCGGTCGATAACCTTAAAGGAGGTTCGCCGTCATGCACCATGCAAACCGATTCTGGATAGTCGCCGCCGCCGCGACGCTAGGTGCACTGTCGGTAACGACGGCGCCGGCGATTGCCGGGGCGGCGAGCGGCGGCACGGCAGCCGCCGACGCGCCTGCGACGGAGGTGATCGCCGGCACCTGGCAACATCACAAAGTCACCATGAACTACTTCGGCATCACCTCGCTGTACACCTGCGATGGGCTGGAGGACCACGTTCGCCAGATCCTGATTTATTTGGGCGCACGAAAGGATGCCAAAGTGTCCGCCGTCGGCTGTCAGGGACCCAACACCCCAAGCCGCACCGCTTGGGTAAATGCGGATTTCTATTCGCTTGCGCCCGCCGCGGATGCCGCCACCGCTGACACGGTGCGAGCCCACTGGGCCGCTCTCGAGCTCAAGACCGATCGCCCGAGTTTCATGGGTGCAGGCGATTGCGAACTCATCGAACAGATCAAAGACCTGACGCTCAAGAATTTCAGTCTGCGCAACCTCGACTATCGCACCAGCTGCGTGCCCCACGAAGTGGTGATCAACGGCTTCTCGGTGACCGGCCAAGCCCTGAGAGCCGCCGCTCCGGCAACCTGAGTAAGCGCAAGCTACCCACAGTCACCCCTGACCTCACGCGCCGTACGCGCGACTCTTCCAGCGCGCGCCGCGCCCGCGCCAATAATCGAGCGCCGAACTCAACGTCGCCGCCATGTAGAACAGTGCGATCAACGGCAGCGCGAATACCCAAACCCAGGGTCGGCGGTAGCGCACCAAGGTGGGAATGAACGTGATGCCGGCCAGGCAGTAAGTCGCCACTCCAAGGTCGAAGAGCCAGCCGTGCCCGGCGAGGATTGCCCACATCGGTAACAGCCAGATCACCATCAGTGCGGCCAGGGTGAGCGCCAGCAACAGTGCGGAGTGGCGCAATTGGGTAAAGGCCGTTCGAGCAATCATCTGCCAAATGTCGGCCCACTGCGGATACGGCCGGATCGAGGCGGCGAGACCGGAATGCCCGAGAAAGATCGCACCGGATTTCTTCACCGCCTTCGCGAGCGCCACATCGTCGATGAGCGAATGCTTGATCGCCTCGATGCCGCCGATGCGCTTCAGGGCCTCACGGCGGATCAGCACCGTGCCGCCCGCGGCAGCGGCCAGTCTCGAGCGCGGGTCGTTCACCCGCGCGAACGGATACAGCATCTGGAAGAAGTAGACGAAGGCGGGGACCAATGCGCGTTCGGCGAGGCTGTCGCAATTGAGCCGCACCATTTCGCTCACCATGTCGAGCTTCGAGTCCAACAGCTTCGCGACCAGCGTCGATAGATGCCGAGGGTCGTGCACGATGTCGGCATCGGTCAACAGCACCAGCGGTGCGTTGCCTGAGGCGATGCCCTGACTCAATGCCCACAATTTACCGGACCAGCCATCGGGTTTCGAGCGCAGCGAAATGACATCGAGCGTCGGCGCGTGGCCCGCCAATGCCGCCGTTCCGTCGCTCGACTGATCGTCGACCAGGATGACACGGCTGATACCGCGGTAGTCCTGCGCGAGCAGCGATCCGATCGCCGCCCGAATCGTCGGCGCCTCGTCGCGCGCGGGAACGATGATATCCACCGCCGGGCACTGCATCGGAGCAGCGGGCGCCAACTCCGGCAAGGAGCGCCAGAAGGATCCATGCACGAAGAATAAATACAGCCAGATTGCGAACGACAACAGTACGAGCATCGACGCGGCCGACTCCATGTTAAATCGGCGAGTCCAGCGATTTTGCGAGCGGCGTGAAGGTGCGCGGGCCCGCGGCGGTCATGACCCAGCAGTCCTCCAGACGAACGCCGAACTCGCCGGGAATGTAGATGCCCGGTTCGTCGGAGAAGCACATGCCGGCTTGCAACGGCGTTGCATCGCCGTGCACGAGATAGGGCGGTTCGTGGCCGTCCAACCCGATGCCATGGCCGGTCCGATGCGAGAGACCCGGCAGCCGGTATCCGGGACCCCATCCCTCCCGCTCATAAAAGCTGCGCACCGCATCATCGATGCCGCCCACCGGCGCGTCGATCCTGGCGGTCTCGAGCGCCATCTGCTGGCCGCGTTTCACCGTGCTCCAGACCTCGCGCTGGCGCGCGCTCGCCTCGCCGAACACCCAGGTGCGGGAAATGTCCGACTGGTAACCGTGCACCGTACAGCCGCAGTCCATCAAGATGATGGAGCCGTCGCGCACGCTCTGCGCCTGCTGCGAACCGTGCGGATAGGCGGATGCTTCATTCAAGAGTACGAGGGAGAACTCGGGCGAGCCGCCGAGAGCGGTCGTGGCGCGGTCCATCAGCGCGCCGATCGCCGCGGAAGTCATGCCGCGCTCGACCTCGGCATGGACCCGGCGCAGCGCCGCGAGGGTCACGTCATTGGCGATCTGCATGAGCGCCAGTTCCGCGGGTGATTTGATCATCCGGCAGGCGCGCACGAGCGGGTCGGCCGAGACCACGTCGTAGGCGTTCGACGCTCGACGGATGCCATCGACAATGAAGAACCGGGTGGTCGATTCCGCGGCGAGCAGGCCTCCGGCCAACTCCCGATCGCGCAGGCCTTGAACGATCCGTTCGACGGGGCTCTCGTCCTCATTCCACGCGCGCACGTCGCCTGGCACCTGCAAGGTCTCGCGGACCGACGGCTCCTCGAAAGCCGGAGTGACCACGAGCACCTCGCCATGCGCCGGAATGATGGCGAGGGTGATGCGTTCGGATCGCCGCCAGCGAATTCCCGTGAAGTATTCGAGCGTCGCTCCCGGCTCCACGAGCAGCGCCGCCGTTTTGCGCTGCTCCATCAGCATTTGTACTTTGGCGATGCGCGCGCGCCGTTCATCCGCCGAGATGGGCTTGGCGTCACCGGTCAACGACTTGGGGTGAGCTTGGGCGGCAGGTGACGCAAACCGCGGCGCGACCAAGGCCAGCAATGGCGCGCCGGCGGCCGCGCGCAGTAAAGTTCGTCTCGAGGTCATGCTGTCGCCAGGATACTGCCCGGGATTGGGGAATGTAAGGACAATCGAGACCGCGCGACGTATTATCCGGGCGTGTACCAACTCAACCGGCGCCCTCGAGGACGCCGGCGTTGCCGGGAGGCCTCGAGTGGACGAAGTGTTCGCGCGGCGTGATGTGATCGACGCCGCGAAGCTGCGCAGCCTCTGCGTCGCCTCGGACTTGAGAGGGGCGATTCAAACCCTGTCGCATCTGTCCGCGATCGCCGTCACCGGTACCTTGCTCTGGCTGACCCGCGGCACGTGGTGGGCGGTGCCGATATTCACGGCGCATGGCGTGCTGCTCAACTTTCTCTACGCCGGCCAGCATGAACTCTCTCACTGGACGGTGTTTCGGACGGGGTGGCTGAACGAGTGGGTGGGGCGCGCCTTCGGCTTCGTGCTGTTCTACCCACGCACCTTCGACCAGGTCCAGCACATCGCCCATCACCGGTTCACCCAGGACTGGCAGCGCGACGGTGAACTGGCACGCGAGCGCTATACGCTGGCGTCGTATCTGTGGTGGATGTCGGGTGCGACCTATTGGTATACGCGCTGGCGGCGAATCGTACGCTTCTCGTTCGGCAAGGTCACCGAACCGTATCTGCCGCTGCAGCGTCACGGCGAACTGATCCGCGAGGCGCGCTGGCATGCCGCGGGTTACGCAGTCATTGCCGGCGCATCGGTCGCGGTCCAGAGCGACGCAGCCGTGATTCTGTGGCTCGCACCGATGTTGACCATGAAGTGCGCGCATCAACTGCAGAACACCATCGAGCATCTGGGACTGCCGCACGGGGACAACGTGCTCCTCAACACGCGCAGCACCCGCACCAACGCCGTCATGCGCTGGCTCGGCTGGCAGATGCAATATCACACCGCGCACCACGCCTTCCCGGGTGTGCCGTTTCACCGATTGCGCGAACTGCACGAGACCATTTTTGTGGCGCGCGGCGCCGCGCCGCCGTCGATGACTTACTGGGGTTTTCAGGCCGCGGTGCTGCGCGCGTTCGCGCGCGGCAAGACGGAGTCGGACTATCCGGACGATCGCGCATGGATCACTGATCCGCCGCATGGGTGAACGCCTCCTGGTCTACCAGGCCTTGTGGGCGATGGAACGGCTGGTGACCCCGGAACCGCCGCTCGCCGAGAAGTTCGACCGCGTACGTTCCGCGGGCTTCGACGGGATGGCCATCGACTTGGGCGCGCTCAGCCTGGAGGAGGCGGAGGCCACGGTTCCGCACTTCGCTCGTACACGCCTCGCCGGCGGGCTGACCGCTTTTCCGACGTCGGTGGAGGCGCTGCGGCCCGCGCTCGCGCTCGCCCACCGGATTGCCGCGCCCTTCGTCGTGGTGATCGGCCAGGAGATGCCCATTGCACTCGCCGACATGATTCCGGTCATCGAAGGCTGGCTGCGCGTCTCCGAGCAGGAAGGGATGCCGATCCAATTCGAGACGCACCGCAACTGCATCACCAACGATCTCTACACGACCGTGCAGTTGCTCGACGCCGTGCCGCAGATGCGCCTCGCGGCCGATCTGTCGCATTACGTGGTGGACCGCGAGATGCCCTGTCCACCGCCCCCCGCTCTGGCGGCCTTGGTGGCCAAGGTTCTCGAGCGCTCCGAGTCCTTCCAAGGCCGCGTGGCCGCCCGCGGCCAGATCCAGGTGGCGCTGAGCTTTCCGCAGAACGCCAAGTGGGTGGCGCTGTTTCGGGATTGGTGGCGGCACGGCTTTGCCGCGTGGCGCGCGCGGCACGCGGGCGATGCCGAGGCGGCAGTGTTCCTGTGTGAACTCGGACCGCCGGACTATGCAATCACCGGGGCCGACGGGCGGGAGTTATCGGACCGCTGGGCGGAAGCCCAACTACTCGCACGTTGGGCGCGCGAGACGTGGAATGAACTCTGACAACCGATGGATCGTTGATCCTACAGATCCGCCCCGGCCGTGCTCGTAGCCTGTCGTTGGCGTGTCGGCCGTTCGCCGGCGTTCGTTTTTTCAGGAGATCGATCATGAGCATCAACAAGGATCAAATCGCGGGCCGTGCCAAAGAAGCGGCCGGCAAAGTACAGGAATCCGCCGGCAAAGCCGTCGGTAGCACGGATCAGCAAGCCAAGGGCACCGTCAACAAGACCGTCGGGGCGGCGCAAGCGAAATTCGGCGACGTCAAGAGCAATCTCAAGGACGCGGTCAAGAGCTCCAAGTAGGCACCGAAAATCCCCAGCAGACGACCATGCGCTGCCTCGGGCGGCGCATGGTCATGCAACCGCGCCGATGATTCGTTCGGCTTGTTCGAATAGTTCCGCAGGAACGACATGTCCGGAGGCGGCGGCATTCTCATCCACTTGCTCGGGGCGCGATGCCCCAATGATCGCGGCGGCCACGTTGGGTTGCCGCAGGACCCACGCGAGCGCAAATTGGGCGAGTGTGAGGCCGACCCGCTCCGCCAGCGGTTTCAGTGCTTGAACCGCTTCGAGCACCGGCGGCTTGAACCACGCCTGATCCAAAAAGCCGTTCATGGCGGCATCGGCCGCACGGCTGTCCGGGGGCAGTGTCCCGCCGGGCGGGTATTTGCCGGTGAGTACGCCTTGCGCGAGCGGCGACCAAACGATTTGCGAGATGCCGGAGCGCGCCGAGAGTGGGATCAGCGTCCGCTCCGGTCCTCGGTGCAGCAGCGAATATTGCGGCTGGCTCGACACGAATTTCTCGGCGCCGACCATGGCGAGCGCCGCCTCGATGCGATCGATCGGCCATTCCGAGAAGCCGATATAGCGAACTTTGCCGATTTTGACGACTTCGCTCAAAGCCGACATGGTTTCCTCGAGTGGCGTGTCGGCATCATAGCGATGGCATTGGTACAGATCGATGTAACTCACCGCGAGCCGGGCGAGCGATGCATCGAGTTGCTTGAAAACCTGCGCGCGAGACAGGCCGCGATCGGTAGGGCTCATCGGGAAATAGAGCTTCGTCGCCAGTACATAGCTGTCGCGGCGTATCCCCGCGAGCGCTTCGCCGAGCACCCGTTCCGCCGCACCCCGGCCATAGACATTGGCGGTGTCGAAGAGCGTGATACCGCGATCCAGCGCCCGGTGTACGCACGCGATCGCGTTCGCCTTGCGCACGCTGTCCGAGAACGTGAGCCAGGAGCCGAACGCGATTTCCGACACGGTGAGTTTGCTGCTGCCTAATTGTCGATACTTCAATGGCGATCTCCGGCGGCACCGTGACGGCATTAATGATACTAGACCGATTGAAGCAGGTTACAAGGAGAACATCGAATGTCTTTGCCCATCGAAGGCTATGGGTTGATCGGCGATTGTCACACGGCCGCATTGGTCGGTAACGACGGCTCGATCGACTGGCTGTGCTGGCCGCGATTCGATTCAGCCGCCTGCTTCGCCGCGCTCTTGGGCGGACCGCAGCATGGGCGCTGGCTGCTCGCGCCCGCGGCGAAGGTCAATCGCATCGAGCGCCGCTACCGGGGCGACACTTTAATTTTGGAAACCGAAATGGAAACCGACGAAGGCCGCATCCGGCTCATCGACTTCATGCCGTTTTCGGACTCGCGCTGGGATGTGGTGCGCATGGTCGAGGCCGTGAGCGGTTGCGTCACGATGCGGATGGAACTGATCGTTCGCTTCGATTACGGTTCGATCGTGCCGTGGGTGCGCCAAACGGATGGAGCATTGCTGATCACCGCCGGACCGGACGCGCTCGAACTGGCGACCTCCATTCCCATCGAAGGCGAAAATATGAAGAGCGTCGCGGAGTTTCGCGTGAGCGAAGGCGAGCGTCATTGGTTTGTGATCAACTACCGTCCCTCTCATTTCAAGCCGCTCCCGCCGATCGATGCCGCTGCGGCGCTGACGGAGACCGAAGCGCTGTGGCACCGATGGTGCGACCGATGCACCTACCGGGGCCGCTGGCAAAACGAGGTGATGCGCTCGTTGATCACCCTGAAGGCGTTGACCTACGAACCCACGGGTGGTCTGGTTGCCGCGCCCACGACGTCATTGCCCGAGCACCTGGGCGGAGTGCGCAATTGGGACTATCGGTATTGTTGGCTGCGGGATGCGACCTTCGCCCTCAACGCGCTCCTGGTCTCCGGCTACCACCACGAGGCCGAGGCGTGGCGCCAGTGGCTGCTGCGCGCCGTCGCGGGTGTTCCTGAGGATCTACAGATCCTCTATGGGATCACCGGCGCCCGACGCCTGGACGAATACACGCTGCCGTGGCTGCCGGGCTACGAGGGCGCGGCGCCGGTGCGCATCGGCAATGCGGCGTCGACGCAATTCCAGTTGGATGTGTACGGAGAGGTCATGGACACGTTGCATCTTGCGCGGATGTCCGGGTTGCCCGAGGACCCGCAGTCGTGGAAGGTGCAGCTGGCGCTGCTCAAGTTTCTCGAGTCCCATTGGGATCAACCCGACGAAGGATTGTGGGAGATGCGGGGGCCCCGCCGTCATTTCACCCACTCCAAAGTCATGACCTGGGTTGCCTTCGACCGCGCGATCAAGGATGCGGAGAAGGGCGGCCTGGAAGGTCCGATCGAACGATGGCGCGAGTTGCGCGAGACGATCCATGCCAAGGTGTGCGAGCGGGGTTTCGACACACGCAACAACACGTTCGTGCAGGCCTACGACTCGCCGCACTTGGATGCGAGCCTGCTGATGATCCCGCAGCTCGGCTTTCTGCCCGGGGACGATCCGCGGGTGGTCGGCACGATCAACGCCATCGAACGACACTTGGTTGTCGATGGACTGGTAATGCGATATTCCACCGAAACGGATGTCGACTCGTTGCCGGCGGGAGAGGGCGCGTTCTTGCCGTGTTCGTTTTGGCTCGCGGATAGCTACATTTTGAGCGGCCGCCGGCAGGACGGCGAGGCCTTGTTCGAGCGCCTGCTCGCGCTTGCGAACGATGTGGGATTGCTGTCTGAAGAATACGAGCCGCGCACCCAACGCATGCTGGGTAATTTTCCGCAGGCGCTGACCCACATGGCGCTGGTCAACACCGCGCAACTCCTGTGCATCCCGGAACATCAGGCGCAGGGCGCCATCTCACGCGGCGAAAGACCCGCCGGGAAGGGGTGACTCGCGTCGGGCGCCGGATCACGATTCATGTGGGACATGACCGGCACGCGGTGCATTCCCTCTCCTACAGCTTTCTCGCCGCCATTCTGCGAAGCTGGAAAACACGGATTGAACTCGGATT
>Ga0209611_10006204_pt1 | contig 19700 bp, 17 predicted proteins | sample S1TSphgellanicum_3_FD_187693 | JGI IMG/M metagenome (GOLD analysis project Ga0209611, IMG submission 187693) | Host-associated microbial communities from peat moss isolated from Minnesota, USA - S1T2_Fc - Sphagnum magellanicum MG (SPAdes) (version 2) | ecosystem: Host-associated > Plants > Peat... | reverse complement strand
CTACTAAGAAATTAAATATCGTCAAAATAACCTTTCAATTGTAGATTAATGTTGAGGGCCATGAAATGAACTCCCTTCCAATATGGATGACCAAAATTACCAATTACCAATTAAAAAAAATAAAAATCACAATAGCATCCAAACAAAAACTGTGTGAATAAAAATGGAAACAACACTGCATTGCCAAACATATACCCACAAATAACCCTAAACCCACACATTCAAAAAAATATTGTTTTTCAAGTTTCAAATAGTAGCCCCCCCCCACCAAAAAGAAAAACCACCTTCAAGTTGCAACAAGACAAACTACAATAAAAGTTTTTATACATAATAATATACAAGTTTAAAAAAAGGATAAACACAAACATGAAAGGCAATTGAGGAGGAGAAAAAATGTCTCAAGGTGTGCATTACAAATTTAGAAACAAACTAAACAAAAACCAATAAAAGATGATGTCATGGACACTAACATCATTCAGCATAATTTTGTAATATGTACCGTCAAATACACACATATGTGCATTAGGCACAGGGTTCAAACTAGTACAATAAGAAAAGAAAATCGTTCTGAAAAAAATGATGAAAATTTCAGAAACACACATGGAAATCCCCTAAGGGTCATGGCTCTTTGGTACAAACCCTATTTGGTACCACAAAGGTCCAAAGTTCAAACCTGCTGGTGGGCAGGTGAAAGTTTTACCGTGTCCTTTGCCACTGGGCCCTAACTTGAGCTATTTTCAATAACTTGTCAATTGAGTTTCTTACCATATTCCAAAGAAAACAAAAACACACACACACACACGAAATTTCTTACAAAATGTTTTTTTTAATCTTTTATTGTTAAAAAACCATGTATATATATATAAACAAGGATGGAAATCCATCCACAAAAAGTACAAGGCATGTTGAAGCAAATGTAAACACAAGCAAGGAAAACTCAAACATGAAAGCAATGAAGTAGAAGACCTAATGCTAATAGGTCATCTTCTACTACAAATCAACTAGTCTCTGTGCACAAATTGGTATGTGTGGAAAAGATGAAGAACTGTGATGAGGGATAAGGATGGCTTGCACACGTTGGAGGGCTATCAACGCTCATTGTCTATATAAGATATAAACATCGAAGGTACCATAGAAGTTTGCTGATGGCAAGCTATATTGGCATGTACACAAGAAATAAAAAAAGAATCAAAACGAAGATGAAAACAACCATATGTCTTTATAGCAAGGGGAATGAAATCATTTCATGGTGTTTGCTTTGTGTAAGATTGTGTGTTCTTTTGAGCAGCAACTATTGCTACATGCGTTGTCATTGTCAAAGCGCATTGTATTAAATATATAAAAGTTGAATTAGTAGTGATTATGTTTACCAATGTTCAAAAACCTCTTTGGTGATGATAATATCTACTCATCTTTGTGTATGGCGAGGGAAAAGGTGGGAAACTTCTTTTTGTACATGAGCTCCACTTTCCAACATGACAATTGCAATAGTATCTGAAAATGTATAATGGATTGCAATGCACTCACTTTCACACAAGCAACGTAACAAATGGATACCCAAATCATTGATGGTATGACCACATTTACATCATGAAAGACGTGCAACCATAAGATGTGATATATTGAGACAAATATGTAATGTTGTAAAAAGATGGGCCGAAGACAAACGAAATGAAAGGGTGTTAAGACAAATCAATAACCAAACCCCTGTTGCTAGAATGGAGACATTCTCACACAACATCTGAGAAAATGTTTGTTAGAAGTGAAGTAAATTCCTATTCATATAGTTGGTCCATCAAGGAAGATTGTATTTGAGAATAGGATTGCACCACTAGATTTTCAAAAGGCAAGACATGTGATCAAATGACCTTAAATAACATCACATAAGTATCTTATAATGTTACTTATAAAAGATAAATACATTTGGGATCATCCTATAAAAAATAAGAGACTAATGTAAAAATGATCAAAGCCTAACTTCTTAAAAAGGCAGGGGCAACACGTTAGACCATTAAGAGAAGGCCTAAGGCCCCCTAAAAAAACAAGAAGAATGATTTGATGATAAGCCAAATGGCCCACTGCGATGCCAAAGAATATTGAACCTAATAGCTTCTCCAACATAACTACGATACAAACATTAAACTTAATGTAATATTCCAAGATACATGGTGATGGAAATATAATATGTTATACGTAGCCCAACCGGTAGGCATAATAAAGCAAAATCATCACAAAAATTGCTTGAGGATTTACAAACATAAGAAGGTTTGCAATCATTTTGAAGTTCCTAGAACACCTCTAATACAAAGGACTCCACAAATGACAAATAACCCATTAGAGCACCTAGAATACAAAGACTGGACTTAGGTGTAAAAAAACCTGGAGGAAATGATTAATATTGGTTTAATCCCTATGGAAATTAGGATATACATTTTATTGACCACACTTAAAATCCTAATGTTGTAAACTCCTTTTCTAAGTGCAAAAAAATAGGTATCATGTTCAAAATAGAACAAATTATGTGTGTATCATCTACCAATGAAGGAAAAACATAAGTAGAATGGGTTGCTACAATAGGGCAAAAAACATGAAGATGAATTAATATAAACAACACTCCTCCCAAAAGATCCCCTTGTCATGTACTATATTCAAATGAAATGATTGTGAAATCTCCAAGTTTAAAAGCTTTTGAGAAATATAGTGAAGACGGGCATGTGTAAAATTGACAAAGAAATGAAAAAATTGATCCAAAGTGCTAGTACAAGATCACAACTCCTAAAAAATAATTGTTCAAAATACTGAATTAAATGTGTTTCGAACATTCACCTATAATACCACCCACTTTGAATGTAAATCTAACATAGTTTTAACCCATGAACCATTGTTTCACACCCACCTAACATTGCCACCCCAAACTAGTGTGGATTAAAATGTTGTGCAAATGTATTCTTGAATTGAATAACCAGTGTGCATGTGATTAATCAATAAATAACCTATTTAATCAGGATGGTCAAACACCTTCAGCTTGTTTTCTCCAAAGCCAATAGTTACGATGTAACAAGTAGGCATGATATTGATGGAGGAACATGACCATGAGTGATATGCCCACATATCTCAAAAAAAAATCAAAATCATTTGTAAAATCATTAGAAACAAAACAATTTCATAAAAGTTCATGCACCATATTCAAAGGATTATTAGATGAAAAACATGGTGAACATGTCAAAGCATAAATAAATGTCTTTTTATCCAAAACAAGATCCATCTTAGATGAAAATCCTCAACAAAAGGGGGGAGGTCAACTTTAGCTAATGGATGAAAATGGCAAAAGGCCATAATGGTCTTAGCTAATGGGGCCACAAGAACATTGGGGACCAATGCACACATTGTTTAAACATACTCTTTTACATGAGCAAATGCCCATGCATGACACAATCATGTTGATGGGGGTGGAGTAAGATTCAATGTCATCTATGAATATTTTTGGGAAGCCAATTCTCGTGTTCTAATCATATACTCCTCTTATAATGTTTCCCAATCCCTTGTCATGTATTGACACAAACATGCATGAGTCTCTTGGTGGCCTTTCTCACCACCTCGTGGCGAAAAAGACAAACACCAGGAATGGAAGAGCAAAAATGCATGCCAAGTTGTTATGTAAGATGGATCAATGGTCAACTCACTAAAAGGATGTGCAAAGCACATTAAACCTTGACACTAAGAACATATAGAATATGATGGTATGAGTGGGGGCATGACAAACCAAGATGAAAAGCATCGATGATATCTAATGATGCAATCCATGTCCAAGCTAAAAAGGGAAAAAAAGATAATAATGTCAAAGGCATTGGCACCTCGAAAGTTAATGACTACTTGTGTGCGATCCATGATGCATGGTGACATGTTAAACCTATTCCTATTACGTGTAAGTGATCATAGCCCAAACAAGGAACATGTGGATGCTGCTTATGGGTGGATACGTCCCTAATGTAGGTACAGATGGTTAAAAAATAACCCGTGACTGATAAGGAAAACAAGGTGTGAAATGTGAAAACAAACTAGGTGCAACTAAAGAGACCGGATGAGGCAAAGTAGATGCGATAAGAATCATTGAGTGAGTGGACAAAAATGTTTCATAATGGTCCATACAAATCATCATGATATTGGAACCTTGTTATGATACCCGTCAATGCTTTGATGCTGGTGAAACTGCAAGGTTTGCCATGTTTATACACACTACCTAACAAAACCCTAAACCCTAAACTATAAGGATTCTTAACCTATCTACCTACTTATGTAGTTTGAATGAGGTTGATAAAGGTTGCCATACTACAAGCATGCAAAAATCTCTAAGACACAACAAAAAAAATTGCACAATTGGGGGATCTAAAAGAAAAATGACTTTAAAATCCAGTAGGAGGAACTCAGCTTCAATTCTCTCATCACTTCCTCAAACGGTTGCTGTTGTTGCAAATTCAGGTCTTCTTCTTCTGCTTGATCTTTTTCTTGTTCCTCAATCCAGGGCCCACCAACTTCAAGCATCAAAATCGTCAGACTCTGAAACGACCACAACTTCCAGCTCAGACTCGACTCCAGCTTTGTGTCCCAGGTCCCTTAACTCGCACGTGTGTTCTGGCTTCTCAAACACAGCCAGTTCATGAATGAAAGCAGCCTGCCTTTGTCATGTGTACTCTCTCTCTCTCTCTCTCTCATGATGGCGGCTCTTCGCGTTCATTCTCTCTTAAAAGGAGAGAGAGAACTTTTATTGGTTTTTCATGTGGCCTCTTTTTAGTTCCCTGCAAGGCAGAATGGAGGGGTCCTGTGGGCTTTACCAGACCGAACTTGGGCAGTTTCCAAGACCTATTTACTTACAGGACTATTCTGCAAAATTCACATGAACATTATGCAAACCCACATGAACACCATGACATAATGGAGTGTGTCCACTGCTGCCAAGTTCACGCCATTGTGCCCAATTGAAAATTCAGACGTGTGAGGCACAATGGCCCATAACTGACATGCTCCATGATACATAATGAACTCTAGAATTTTTGTGTTTGTTATTTGAAGCACCTTCAGAAGCATTTGGAAAAGGGAGGTTTTGGGAATTTTGGAGGACCCTTCCATTTCAGGAAGAAACATCCACTGATGCTCATCAATTACTTAAAGATTTCTGAGTGAAAAGGCATTATCATTTTCAATGGGGTTATATGGCATAATTTCATGGATCCCATAAGAACCCTATTAAATCATCCTAGGACAGCAACAGGGAAGTAAAAGATTTTCATTTTTTTAGTGCTCAAAAATCTTTACACAGTGTGAGGTATTTTATTTTCCTGCAGGAGTGAGGGTCATGGTCTGTAAGTGAGATTCAGGCTTCTTTGCCCTCATCCTACTTACGTCATGGCACGCAACTCCCTCAGGAAAATGCCTCCCCCTATACATATCTTTACAGATTCGCAGAAACAACACATTTGCAGACTGCTGCATTAACTTAAACAAAACAACGATCTAAAAGGGCGCCACTGCAAATGCAAACAGTACATAATCTGTTCAGAGATCACTCACAAGGAGGAAAGGAAAGCCAAAAATCTGAAATTCAAGAATTGTAGAAGGAAATTGAAAGCTGCTTTTCCCTGGCGAAAGCTTCTTCCCCGGGCCCTCACTATGTTTCTAGGCTGGAGACCTCAAACATGGTTAGTGCCTGTGGAAGAAGCTTTCCACTCCCCGACATTCTTAGGAGGTCTGTGATCTTGACTTCATATTTTCTTGGCTCATTGATTGAAGCACGTCCACAGTAAGCAAGCAGAGGCTCAGAATTCCACGAACAGGAGGAGTTCAAGTCCCTTCTTGTTCTTTTAAAGTCATTTGCATCATTTATTTTATTTTTCCAGGCATGGCAAATTGAGAATTTGAAACCAGGGTTAGAGTGCACCAGCACCCCCACCAGCGCACCATGAGGGATGGATGGTATAATTAGTAGGTCAGGAAGCAATTTTCTATCCAGTTCCAGTTCCATAGCTAACCATGGTCACAGTTAGCCCAGTTGCTTTTTGCCTACCTACTTGCTAGCAAGCAGTGAGTATTTTTTTTTATTGGCTAAATTTTGGCAAAACTTCAACTTGAAAAATATGATTTCGACCTATCCAAATGATTTTTCATTAAAAAAATGCCTCAAAATTTCCAGATTTCATATCTGGCATGTAGCCAAATTTGGCTAAAACATTTTCTGGATGATCACCACTTGGCTACATGATAAAATCCTATTAAAAAGAAACCAAGGCTGCAAGCAGGTTGTCAGTAGGTAAGTAGTAAAAACAGCCTTTACCTATGCGTAAACCATCCACTTACCTAATAGTTACCTATTTTCCTACCTATCTACCTATATATTAACTCAGTTGAGGTTTATTCGTAACTGCATCATATTGGGCATCCAGTGGATGGTGCGTGCTGGATTCACACTGGCCATAAAAAAGGGGGGCGGGGGGCGCACCACTTTCATCTTGGGTCCCTTTTCACATTACTCACTCAGGCCATTGGACCACAAAAAACGCAAATTGTTAAATATGCAATCAAGTTGGCCAAAAATTTGAAATGGCCACTATTCCAGTGTTTATTTTTGTGGCTTTTTTTCGCAACTTGGCAGAAATGTTTTTGCAGAAAATGAAAATAAAGAAACCAAAAAATAATTAGGGTTTATTTAGGGGTTATTTTCGCCATTTTTCGAAATAAAAATAATTAAATTAGCCACATCTAGACCTAGGCACTTCCTAGGTCGCCACTTGTAGTAGCATTTTCGTAAAAATACTATATAGCCCACCTAGGCCAGTCGCCATTTTAAGATAATTAATGCTGGGGATCCTCACCAGCGAACCTACTTGAAGAATTTGAAAAAATAAAATAAAAAAAATACCCTGGCCAGGAACGGGTTAAAAAATTTTTGAACCAAGACTTCTTGGACTAAGGGCCCTCGGTGTGAAATGAACCAAATCCGCCAGCTGGACACCCAAACACACTTTACTTGACCACTGGATGACGAGGCTGCAGAGACGGATGCTTGACAGGTGGAGAGATGTGGTCCATCCGATCAACACTAGCGGGCCAGCGAACTGTACACGTGTCGAGACACGATGGGTTTCCATTTGCTGAAGTAGCTGGCCAACAAGGTAGGTATCACCAGCTCCGTTTCTGCACAAGCTTCTCACCGGAAGCAAGCTTTGGAGCTTCATTGTTTTGCTCATCTTTGATCGTTTCGATTCCGGATTTTGCTGTAGATTGTCGATTTCAGTGACAGAAAATTCAGTCTGCCTGGGATCTGTTTGTGTGTGTGTGTGTTGTTTTTCCTCACAATGACGCCTGGAATCATGGTGTCTCGCAGGAATCGTCAACAACTGGGAGAGACTATGGGGTCCGTCCTCAGGTTGGTGGTGGCAATTTTCGTGAATGGTGTTATGACGATCCTGTGGCCAGTTGTGGCACCCATCATGTTGGCTGTGCAGCTATGGAATTCGCTTCCCAGTTTTCGTCAAGTGTGTAGAGCGGTACCCACAAGACTCTCCGACATTCCCAGTCCTCGCCGGGTTTGGAATTCCATCCCCAGTGTTTGTCAGGTGGTGAACGCCATCGTGAATGCGGTGCGTGCGCAATTCAACGACTACATAGCTCACATGAACCCAGCGGCATTGGGAAGTGTATCAGCTGCGCCACCATCACGTGCTCTTTGACAAAAACAATCCCCAGGGCATGTTTTCCATCATGCACTACTTCTTCTCATGCGCATAGGAAATCCTTCGTTCCAGCTCTAAAACCGATTCTGTTGATGAAATAGGTTGGCTGGGCTGTGCTATATATGGCTTAGGATCAGCTGGAGCATCTGCACCAAATTGACTACTACATCTAGCCTCTTAGAGAGAGAATCCCAGATTCTTTCTTCACAGGAACTTTACGGGACGTGCAGAATCTGCGAACCACATGGAGAAGATCAGGGGACTTCAAAGTCTGGTCTCATCTAGGACGACTGCAATGGTTAGTAGCTGCATGATGGGCACATGGAAGCGGAAGGGTTTGAAGATTCAGAAGATAGTCTGTGTGCAGTAGATGCTGAATCTAACAGCTGAAGACTTCTTGACTTTATCACTTTTTTACACCCAAAAACGCTCATCCTGTTTGTGTATGACAGCAACGAACCGATCTCTGATCTCCACCTCTTGCACTGTCTCCTGATGTGAAAACTCATGAGCTTTGGAAATTAGATGTGTTTTAAGTAGGTTGAGAATGTTACCTCAAATGTCTTGTCAGATTGACAGAAATTGGTTTCTGTACAAGTAGTGAAGTGATCAAATCTGGAAGATAGATCCGTGATGCGCTGTAAGCATAATTCTAGGCAAGTCATTTTAATCCATGGTACACAATCATTTAACCCCATGCAATAGTCTTGAAATCCCAATCCATGTATGTCTTGAAGACAAATCCATGTTGCGCTGGAAACAGGATTCTAGCAAAGTCATTTAAGCTGTACTGACAAAGGATTCTTAATCCATGTAATAATACTCTTGAAACTTCAACCCATATGCATACTCTCTCAATCCACCTAGTTCTGTTTGGAAGCTCTTACTGGTGTATCTGCAAGAACAGTTTAGACTTTGCTGAAGTAATCTTGCAACTGGTTGAATATGCATTTGACAAGGCAAATATAGTGTGTGGTACCTGGAAAATAGGTTGTATGCTGGTTGATTGCAGGGATTATTTCACAAGCTCTTTTTCTATCATCACCCAGTTCAGAAGTGATCAGAGCCCCCTTCCCAGTATCAAAGAGGTGATCCAAGAGGCAAGGTGTCAGAACCTGTAGAATGGCAGGGTTGCAACAACAAAGAGAATGTGGAGGGTGCTGGACAAATTGGAGTTTTGCTTAGAGCAAAAAGACCATAGAGTTTGGAGATATCCAGGGTTGAGGTAAAGACTCATGCAAAACTAAGTAGAATGCCTATTCAACTCCTTCAGACTACCTATGAAGCAACCTATGCATTGGTCAATGACAGCACTCCTGTGTCAGATCAGTACTTACATTGCCTAGATGTAAAACAGGAGTAATACAGGAGTATTGAACAGTAGACATGGCATTATGGTATCTTGGAGTTGTTGTGGCAACTTCAACACTCAAAGAATGTTGTGACTTTCAGATGGAAGGGCTCAGAAACTATATTCCAGAAGCAACTAATGAACTTTCAAAACTCTTTCCACAACCTTCTCCCAGTTACAGTTGTGGAACAGCTATTTCATTTGAGGAAATGCATTGATTTATTAAGAAATGTGAGTAATAATAAAAGCTGCAAGTGGCACTCTGCTACTGATACACTTCTGGCTTCAAGATTCCTACATATGGCAGGCCCCGAAACCGCTCAGCGTAGTCCATTCCATATCCAACCACAAAACCATCCGGGCACTACAAAACAAAACAAAGTATAAGATCTGCATGATTAGTTTTATGCCATATCACTAAAGCTTCATGCAACTCAGATTTCAAGCCTCATGCACAGCTCATGTATTCTTTGCTATGTCTCAAGCATGAACACCAATGGAAACTATCAAAAATTTCAGATCTTGATGTATATTCTAGTTCCAACCACTAAGACTTGAATCATTTAGTGACTATAGTCCTATTCAGCTTACTATCTTATGCAGCTGAGAGACAGGTCATGTGCTTTTCATGTGTAATTCACTGTACTGTAGATTAAGGTGGTGGTTCCTTCTCGAATACAAAACAGTGACATTAGCACCTAAGCAGCTTCAGCATATAAATGAAGGTTTTAACCCAACTTCTTTGGGTGGGAAGGTAGGGGGTATGAAGTTCAGGGTCATCTGCCACCACTATTAGAGGAGGTGGGCACATAGAAGATGGTTTTATACCTCATAGCCAGCATAAAAATGACCTCCAGTAGGTAATTTGAGCTCGACTTTCCGGCGTGCTTTTTTATCCAAAAGGGCACATACAGAAACAGATGCTGCACCTTTTGATTCCAAATGTGGCACCAGTTTTGATAATGTCACGCCTGTGTCAATTATGTCCTCTACCTGTCCAATATTCTTGACACCCAAAATTCAGGAACAGAGAGTAGAGGGGATAGAGAGAAGAGGGGGCAATATGTGAATAACAGTTGTGTTCGAACACAATAATCTTGAAAGATTTTCCCACTCTTGTCAGAGGATCCAACAGCAGATTCTGGGAAGACAAATCCTTCATAATACATATGATCACTTCACATGTCTCAGCAGGCATGTTATTCAGAATCAATAATCCTGTGGAGCTCAAAACCTTCTAAAGAACCATTCCTCTGAGATCCTCCTGATACCCTGAAATGCAACATGGTCTGACACAACCTTCACCTAAACATCACAAATGGTTTTGGATATTGGTGCCACTAAATTTTGACAGTCAACCCATTGGGGTTGAGGAAAGAATTTTCTCAGATTCCCCTTCCTCCATCCCAAGGTCCACATCAGAACAATGAAGGGAAATGGCAACAAAACCAAAAAGAAATAATAGAGTACCATGTTCTTTCAGCTTCAGAAAATAGGGACTTTGGTGTGGAAACTACTATCATTCCTGAGGTATAGGGAATACCAACAAGTGCAAACTGGGAATAGACAAAACATGAGTATGTGCTCTCACAGGGATATCATGAGCTTCCATACAAAATTCCCCCAAAACAGTTGTTCCAAAACATGTAGAGGTATGACACGCACCACAATTACATGCTTGTCCTTCAAATCAAGCTTACAGTCGGTGGAAATAGTTGCAACTCCACTTGAAACTGTAGAGTTTCCATATGATTGAATCCGCACAAAATCCACCAAATGTGGCTCTGAAATGTACCGCACCAGATCTGCAGTAAACATAAAAGCTCCAGTTGCTATCTGCAAATCAGTTAGCCAAATTGCATCAGTACCATTCAAACTTGGACTCAACTGCTTTCCTTTCTCAGGAGGAGTTGTGGATGTAAATCCACAACTTGGCATCATGGCATCCTAAGTTCCTCCTCATGTTTTCTTTTGAGAATTAAAAAAAAGAGTTATGGAAACACCAGTGTCATCTATGTGTCCTGAATTCCAAGAAAAGCACTTCGACAAGTTAAGAGCTTTCAAGTTCTTGCTCCAAAATATATGTAAGTGTGAGACAGAAACCAGAGCTCAAACAAATTCCTAAACAACGCACATCTTTTTCCTCACGAACTTCATGACCCTTTTTTCTTGGCGAAATAAAGTTGATGTAAACCCCATGAAGAAAGAAAGAATGCGAACCATATCAAGTCACCGAAGACAAAACCAATGAATGACAGCAAAGTCGTCTCGCAACTATATATCATCGCTCACTTTTTCTCTCGCACACTAGGGAATTCATCCTGCTGGCAAAAAAACACGAGACTCTCGAGGCCAACGAGAACGAGAAAGCACTGTTTGAAAATTTTCAAACTGCGACTTCTTCTATTTAAATTGACAAAACAATTGAACCATCTTCATACCGCCAGACCAAAAAAAACAAACAAACAACAAAACAATACCAAACAAAACAAATAAAAGAAACAACAAAAACACACGTCCAATAGAAAGCCTCCAGAATCAAAACCTACTGGTCTGAGCATGCGAACGATGAAACTAAATCTCCAAAACGAGGAAAAACATTTGGCAGGAACTTCACAGGTGACACCAAAACAAAAGGAACCCAAAAAAAACCGAAATCATCGACCAAAATGAGATAAGAAAGGTACCCCGAGAACAGCGATAGGTAGGCCTTCAAAATCACGGGAGATGGCACGCCCGAGCTCTCCCACGCGCTTGTCGACATCCGCCGCACTCCAGAGCACAGACTCCACAAGCGCATCATCCTTGCTGCTCGCCGCCATCGTCGTCGTCGTTGTTCCCCCGCTTCTGCAGCTCCCGCACTGCAGCGAGAAACGAAGACTTGCAGACGGATGTACGGGACGAACGGATGGATGAAATTGTGAACCAACAACAACAGCAGGAACAGCGCTCCCCATCATCCATCCATTCACCACCAGAGCTTGCATTGCGCTTTGTGTTTGGGTGTTGTTGTTGTTGTTGACTTGAGTAGTGAATTGAACTCCTTTGATCTTGGCCTTGTGTGCTATGACTCTTAACTCTTAACCCTTAACCATTTGGGTAGGTAACTCACTTGTTTAAAATGAACAATGGTGGGTTTGAGTTGAATGGATGTTTAGACTCATAATTCATCCATGATTTTTATTTTTATTTTTATTTTTATTTTTATTTTCCTTTTCTATTGCTCTGATTTGGGTGTTGTTGACTTTAGTAGTGAATTGAACCTTTGATCTTGTCCTTATGCGCATTGGGTGGATGTTAAGAATCGTTATTCATCCATGATTTTTCCTTTTGTCGGAGATAGGGGCAAGTTTATGGATGAAATTTTTGTTGAGTTGGATGGATTTTTAAATCATTATTCATCCATGATTTTCCTTCTTTGGGAGAGGGAGGGGAGAGGCTACTGGATGGGTACATGTCAAAAATTCATAATTCATCCATGATTTTTCTTTTATTGGGGAGCAGATGAGGGGAGTTTAGGGGGGGGATTAATGGATGAAATGTGCGAGAAAATGATGAGGGTTGTGGTCTATTTTTTTAGGACTAGATTTTGATGCAAAGAAGGCGGAGGGAATTGTGGCCACTTTTGTGGGCACAAAAAGCAGCTTTTATTCTAAAACCTGGGTTTGTTATGGGTCAAGTTAGGTCGGTCCCAGAATCTAGGGTTGGGGATGGGGGGAGGGTATGAGATAATTACACTAGAGTTAAGACTATGGTTCCAATTCTGAAGATACCCAAAACAAACAAAAACAGGTTGCCGCATTTGAAAAGCTCAGGGGTGACCCTTACCACCCCCCAATGGATGGGCCATCCCCCACCCAATGAACAATGAAAGTAGGGTTTTGAATCCTTTTTCATCCACATGACATATATGGATGAATGAATTAATGAATGAATAATTGAATGAATGAATGAGGCTTCCTCCTTCACTTGACTTTGTTGATCTCTTGACATCTCACCTTTCACATATATGCCTTTGGCACCTGAATTTTCCTTCATTTTTCAACTTTGCAACTTGTCATGAACATTTGTAACAAGAATTAGTGAATGAACTTGGAACAAATATTGTATCAAAATCGGTTTTTCGAATTGTTGAATTTCATTTCCTCGGGATTATGAATAGGATTGAATCACAAGTAAAAATGTGCATATTTATGAATGGATTTACAGCTAGTTTGATTCATAAGTGGCACATGTGACCATTCCAACATTGTTTAGTCATCGAAGACAAGTTGCATAAACATATTAGTTGCAAAAGATGTCACCTTGTACCTAGTCATAATGGCAATTGCATCTTCCATGTGATTTGACCCAAGGATTTTCATCCATTGTCTCGGATGGTTGGAGGCTCAATGACATTTTGGGCTTGCGCAACTACATTTGCAATTGTTATTTTATGACTCGCCTAAACCTAAACATATAGATGTGTGCATATACATATGATGACAAGTGTTCAATCATGGGCATTTGCAATGTAAACGCACACACGACCTATTATGTGAGTAAAAAATATGTAGGTAAGTAGGTAGGTAACCTAACTTGGTAAGTACTAAACGCTTGGTTTGTGATAAATTCTTTGAATAAGATTATCAATTTGTTTTGACACTACAAATCTACATGTATTCAAATAATCATAACACTTATATTTTGTCTTGACTAGTATTGTTCTTGCAAGTATTGACTATTAGAACTTGAAATTTACATGTATTTTTACAAATATCAAACAAAATCACAACATTTCCCTATCCAAAATCCTATTGTAGAATTCAATAAGGTAAATTTTTTTATTAAAAATGTATTAAATAAAAGAATGCCACAAAAGCAAGTAGAAGAATTAGTTCAAAATTATTTTCAAAAAAAAAATTCAAATCCAATAATTAACTAACTTCCTTGGTAACTAATTGTTATATCTAATTACATGTTACCCTATTAATGAAATGTTTATCCCTTTAACATAGCTTAATTTAACATATGAATAGCTTGCAAGTATAAAGAATTAAAACCCCTCACCTCCATGTTGAAAAACCAAGTCTTAACTAATGCACCACACCTTCATAAAATAATAATTTTGGTTCACATATTATTATTATAAACATTTTTTATCTCACATTTTTTAAAAACACTACTTACATAACTAAGTAGAAAGATACATTATAAATAGATAGGTAATAAGTAAGTAAACATGTACCTACAAAATAGGTTGTAGGTGCTATAAATAGATAGGTAGGTAGGCAAATAAGTTGTAGATATAGGTTTAAAGACCTAACTTATGTATGGTATCTAGCTACTAAGCAACAATATTTTAAGTAAAGAGGTTGTATGGTTATTCACCTATTTTACCTAGGTTGATTTGGTAACAAGGTATTTAATTATTTTATTTCATTTTGTCATTTACATTTTGCAATAATAATATTTTACAATTTGGCATTTTATTTTTTAATATTTCATGTTTAGGTATTGATGATAAAGGTCATAATTAATGACATAAGAATAGTCATAAATGATATCTAGTGGCTAACTAAAAGATGAGTTATCTTGACTTGGCTAAGCAATTTTCTTTTAATTAACCACATTAGTGGGTTACAAAACCACAAAATGAACATCCATTAGATAGGATGCACAAGTCATTAACAATTATATAAATGAGATCCAATGGGTAGTTAAGAGAGGACCTTTTTTTTGTCCTCAAGTGACATTTGAAAATGTTGGAGATTGTGGCTCAAAGTTTGGCATTTAATTATTTCTACGCTTTTCCAAAATTTCAACATGGTAAGCAAGTATTTGTCTATAATTTTCAGCAATTTAAAAAAATAGTTAATTAATGTCTAACTAGGCTAGGAACTACAATAGTAGCTTTGGTGAATTTTTATTTATTTATGTTTATGTGGCCATTCAGAAAGCTACAAAGCCAATGTTAAAGTCAAATGACAAGGAGGATTCTAAAGATAGACTTTCTTCTATGTAAAGATTATCATTAAAGTTTTCCTTTTTTTCTCCCCAAGTTTTTGCTAATGCTTGCTTGCCAAGTGGCGTTTCCTTCCAAGGCCTCATTTTGAACCATCTCAATGCAATTTTGATGACCAAACAAAACCAATAAAATGTCCACTTGATAACCTCCCAAAAAAAAAACATGATATCCCAAAAGTAGCCTAAAATTCAAAGACGATTGGATGATTTGACAATAATTGTTCAATGTTTTTTCAATGTGTAAGACAAATATTATTAACTAATAAAATCAATGCACATGATGGGGTGGGTAGTGGGGACAACAAAAGGGGTGATGAGAACAATGGGCTTTACAAGGTCAAACAAAACAAAAGGTGAAACAACAAACAAATGTTGACAATGTGAGCAAAGTGGCAAAGCACATGACGAAAAGGATGTTAAAAATTACATGAGGAACAACAAAAAGGAAGGACAAATGAGAGCCAAAGCATGAACGACATTGGTCACAATGGAAATAACCAAAACTCTTTAGGTGATCTATGCTAGAAAAGAAAATTAGAATTGACAACACAAACAAATTTATGGACAATTGGCCATTTTTTGTCAATCAACAATAGTGGTCTGACTAATAACCATGACAAAAGTTGTTGGTGGGTGGTGGGAAAACCACAAGTTAATAAGTAGATGAAGTATTTATCTTAAAATTTAATCTTAATAACTTTGAAAACAACATAGACAACAATGATGAAGGATAACTAAGAGGTTGATTGGGGAAATTTTTTATGAAAACACATTTCAAATGGCACCAAGATAAGAGAAAGGATAATGGGGCAATGACAAAGATGATGGACTTTGAACAACAAGACAAGACATAACAATAATATGAACAATAATTTTCACTACGTATCGTTGTTCATTTCACCAAATTGACCCCAACATTCCATCCCAAAAATTGATGTTCTTATTACCCAAGTTGTTCTCTTGTCATATTATCATCCTAACCATCATCCCATCACTCTTCATGTCATTTGACATTATTTTTGTCATTCAAGGTAAGTTTGAACTTCAAATTTTACATAAAAGGTTAAGTGTTTTTTAAAAAGCTTACCACAAAAAAAGGTTTAGCACCAAAGCATTTGGGGAAGCCTTTAGTTCAAGGACATCCTTCTAACAACCCTAGTGTGGGGAACATAGTTATGACACAATGATGGAATATTTTTTTATTGATGCTCACGATATAATCTTGAAAAAAAAAAACCTTTGAATTCAAAATTCATTTGGGTTCACATTACTTTTCTTTTTCATGAGTTGGTCTTGAACACCAAAGAAAAAATCATGATAATTTTGTTATTGTTAATATCAATGTTTGAAATTTCATCAATTATCAATCTTTAGGAAGTACTACAAAATTCTTGTCATTTACTACCACAAAGACTAAAGATTTATCATTATGAAATGGTGAAAGACATTATGAAAATTTCCTAGTTATCAGTAATGAATGTTTCATCAACTAATATTCCTTCAACAAAATGATGCACATGTCCCATTCAAAAGCAAATTCTTCCTCATTTCACTTCTTGAGCATTGAAGATATCTTGTCAAGTAAGTGAGTAAATGTATAAGGATATTCAAATGTATAAAAATTATTAATGTAACTTAAATTTTTGAAATTTGAATTATGAATTAATTAAAACACCAAAACCAAATTTGAAATTTCATTTTTTATAAAATGTTTAAATAAACATTCATAATTTTAAAAATTTGATAACTTTGGTGACAATATCTTTGTTGTCTCACATGATCTTAAACAAGTAGGGCACATAGTCGTCCAATAATTTTTTTTCATAACTATTCCACCATGCTATAAGTTTGCCAAAACCTTTGATGATAGTTTCTATGAAAACCTTTTCATTCTCTTACCTAAATATTTTAAACCAATATTACAAGTAGTTTTCAACTTTCATGATTTCATTATTTACAATTATGCAATATATATATAATCCACTTTTACCATAGGGATTGTTTAAATAAATTTCTCTACATTTTTCTTTAAATCACAATTCTTTTCTTTGTTTCTTGCAATGTTTTTGTTCATTATGGACTACGTAACAGGCTCAAAGCCATTGGTTACCAAAAATAACCAAGGTGCAAAAATCTCAAAGCTATTTCCAATAATTAATGGCCTTGAACTAGTTTCCAAGTGTAACTAGCTATCATGAGGATCAAAACGACCTCCCATAAGAAGTTAATAAAATTAGATGTCAATACATTTAATACATGTCGCATTTTTTGATTTGGTAATTGACTACATTCTTTCATGTTTGTCACCCACTTTTGTTTTTTTGATGCTTGCAATTCCTAGCTTTTGAATTTTTGTTATTGATTCTTTGCCATACCTAGTTGTTTTCTTTTTGTTTTTTTTAAAACCATACATCATCTAAAGGCATATAGTAGAATTCAAAATACTATTGACATTAATATCAATCATGTTTTCTCTATCATTATTTAACTCACTATGCAATTCATCTTCAAGCATCATTGTTGCATCAACGTTGAACATAGATTGTATAATAATAGGTGCATCTCCAATGCAAAGCAAGCCATAAAACGGGTTCCAAATGAAGTAGTAGGAGCCACCTTGGGATGTAATCATTGTTTAATTTCCATTATGGTAAGTGGTTACTTAAATTGAAGTTGAATTTTTTGCCTGAACTTGTACAACAATACTTTTAGTGTATTATTATGGAAACATTTGGTAAAGTTTTAAATTAATCTAATGAGTATGGAATACCCAAAACCATTTTTTAAAAATGTAACCAATATATGTTTTTCCATAATTGAAGGATTAAAAATTTTTTTTTGAAGGGATTTGAAAATGAAATTTTTTTGTGAGAATTTTTTAATGTATAGAATACCTTTACATTATAATATAATGCAACATCTTTTTAAGAATTTAAAATTTGATTTGAAAACTGTGATTTAAAGCATATTTTGCATAATATTATGAAATTTAAAACTTGTTGAGGATGCAATCCTTGGTCCAAATGGTTCCTTATGTTGTGTTTGCACCTAACAAAGTTTTGGAGGATGTATTGAAACATTAATGATAGCTAAATAAGATAACATAAACTTTTAAATTGAATTAAAAAGTTGATGTGTTTGTTTGTAAAGAAACGAATTTGGTATGGTCCATTTGTTGATCATTTTCTTACAAATGATGATGCTAATTAGTGGTCTAGTTTTGTTCCTCGAGTTAATTTTCTATCAATCCATGAGGAATACTATAATAGAATTGCGAATGACCTTAAGCATCCAAGTGGAAAAATGAGAAGTGGAACATCAATAAATTCAATTTTTGGAGAAAGTTCATGTGCATTGAGTGTTCCATATAAAAATTGAAGCTCAAGGATTTTGTAAATTATTGCATCACAAGATAAGATGTTTTGCAAACTTTAAGAAAAAACATTTGTAGACCAATAAGGTTTTCCTGGTCATGACTACCATAGGAAGGTGTGATAAGATTATTATATTTTTTCAAATTCCTCAATATTAAAATCTAAAAAATAATAACACTCTTGGCTATGATTACTGCACTTGCAGTTTCTTTGGATAGATTTTAATGGGTTTAAACCTTCCAAAAAATGTCTATATATTGAGCTAAAATGACGCACTCCCAAGTCCATTGTTAAACCCACTTAAGGGTCCAACTATGTAAAGTTGTGGAAAGTTGGGACTTGAGGGTCGCTCCCGACTTCCAGCACTAAAAGGGGTAGAGGGGTGTGCTAGAAGTCCCGGGATTAGACTAGGAAGAGGGACTAAATTATCAAGCTCGAATTTACGTCCAAAACCAACCACAAGAGGGTTAATTAACATTCGAGAAACACCCTTGGGTGTTGGGACAAGCCATGGGCACTTTAACACACAAGACTCACCACAGTCCGGACTCAGGGGAAGCCACCGCCTTCCCCCATATAGTATTCTTTGCGTCTCACCGCAGAGGTTACATCCTAATGACTCTTTTTTTCGGGACTCTCAAGTTGGAGTCTCGAAACTGTTTCGGGTTAGAGTCCCGGGACTTTGGACGTTCATAGCTCCTCGCCCCAAACTCAGATCGGGACGAGGATTGAACCAAAGTTGTAGCTTTCATCGAGAGCTTTCCAACACCGTGTCGCACTCCTTGAGGTGACGTCGGGAAGAGGTCGATTCCTGACTTTTAATGGTCGGGAGTCAAACTGCCAATTTGACTCCCGGCCCTTCTTTTGCCCATAACTTGAGCTGCATATGTCCAAATGGCCCATGCGAGGCCATTTTGGGCATCTACACTTCAAGAACTTTCCATTGATATAAATAATGCAACAATGCAAGGAGATTTGACCCCTCAAATTGTCTTCTGAGTTTTTGAGAGTCCCGTAGGACTCCATTTTCCCACTTTTGGGAGTGTGAGTTGCATTCTCACACTTGGCCCCAAAGTGGGGTTGCGACATAAAAGCTGAACATATATTTTGTCAAAGTTGTCAATGCATAGCATAATTCCAAAACCATTAAAAGTAATCAAATTGTCATTGCACTACCAAAGCACTATCTTTAATGATATAAAATTGTTTAATGATCGTGATCAGATGACAATTAAACACAAT
>Ga0209611_10006202_pt1 | contig 19707 bp, 14 predicted proteins | sample S1TSphgellanicum_3_FD_187693 | JGI IMG/M metagenome (GOLD analysis project Ga0209611, IMG submission 187693) | Host-associated microbial communities from peat moss isolated from Minnesota, USA - S1T2_Fc - Sphagnum magellanicum MG (SPAdes) (version 2) | ecosystem: Host-associated > Plants > Peat... | reverse complement strand
AATGGTCGTTTGACGCACGTAGATCTCAATTTTTACACTAAGTGTCACCCTTAGGTCATGTAGTCATAATGTAATCACAATATAATGACTAAAGCTATATGTGTAATGGAAATATGACTACATAACTAAATTAACACATAGTTGCAAAATGTCTTAGTTATGAAAAATGCATTTTGGCATTGTGAACATGAAGGAAAGGTGGAACATCATCAAGAGGAGGAAGTCATGGAGTTCATTAAAGGACTAGGAATTGGGAATAAAGCAAAAATTTTGGCTTTTATCACCATGTGCTTCCAAAGGAGTTGGTAGATTCGAAAGTTCATATGGTGCTGATTACATAACACTAGAATAAAATATCAAAAGAGCTTTAGAAGCAAGTTCACACCAAGATTACTCACAATGGCCAAATGTGCAAAGACAAATGGAATGGTTTGAATTTTGATTACAAGAATATTTCAATTATCACAAAGGCATCAACCATCACTTATCCTTTTGAATTGACTAAATATGAGCATGATAAGTTTCATTGCATGGACAATTTTATAAAAAAATACTATGAAATTTTTAGGGAAAGTGAATGGTCAAGGCTCCATTTCATGTCAAAGATTTACAAGCCCAAGGAGATGGGAAATATATGACATTGCTACCTAAAATTGACACACAAAAGAAACACAATTTTGCACAATGACGTTTGTTCATAGAACATTTTGGTGATGATTACATACTAGATGATTAGTTTCCGAATAAATAAACCAATGCACAAGCATGGGTAAATTTTGTGAATTTGGATGATTATGTAGACAATCTATAACTTCAACGTACTTTCATGAATCATGTGGATAGTTCACAACCTTAATGTACATTCATGAATCTTTCCAATGCTCCTACTACATGTGCTAGCCCTACACAACCTCTAGAATTTACTCACACTTGGGAGCATAGGGGTGAAATGCAAGTACTCAAACATTTTTTCATTTGTCATAGATTTAATAACAAAACCAACAAAATCATAATGTGGGTAATAGATCACATTAACTTCATGCAATTGGAAATTGAAGAGTGTCATACCAAGATCTATGAGTGCACCATCAATGATTAGTTGAAATATCTCAATTAGAAAGACAAAAACATTCATGACAAACAAGGACATGATGAAAGTGTTTTTTTAAAACTAAATACTACCATGTGCCATGCCTTCATCCAAGACAAATCACTCTTATTTACACCTATAACTTGGCTTTAGACTTATAAGAAAGGGATGTAGTTGCAACTCAAAATTAGGTGAATCCAAACAATCTTTAAACTCATCATGACAACAAGATTAACAAGTTTGAGCAATTGGATTGAAGGTGAAGACAAAATAATGGACACATTTAAAAAACTTTCCAATTAATTGAACTTTGATGTTAAAAACCAAAATGTTGAAATTCAACAAAGGATCAATGTCCTTTCCACAACTTGTTTCTAAATTATTACAAAATACTTTGCTAGCCTATTCTTGAAATTTCAACACCTTGCAATTTTGATTAAGTTTCATTGCCAATTGTTTGCTCTATATTACAATATCTTTTTGACCTTTTCTAGTTTGATGTAAAAATTTCACAAAGTTCTAAAGTCTTAGTTCGAAATTCATCAATGTATTAATGTCGAAGTCCTTTTTGTCCAAGATCATGTTGTAAAAAATACAACAATAAATCACTACATCATGTAAAAATAGAAGATGCAAGTTAGTTTTCAACATAATTAGTTTTCTAAAATTTCCTTTAAAATGCCAAAAACATAATCCACAACACTCCTTTGACCTCGGCAAAGGTGTTTGTTGAACGATGCCTCAAGGATGGTATGGTGCACATTGCCAACTTATTTGTGTGGAATCATCAATTAAGAGAACAAAGGATAACCTTCATCTCTAATCAAATAAAGTTTAATTTTTTCTACATTGTGATTCAAGTGGATAATCCCCATGGTTAGCCTTTTAGTACAAGGTTGAAATCCATAGTATATGAACACCATTCATAAAACTTGACATACTTATGAAAACATCTTAGTTTTTTTTCCATGAGTCAACAATAGCTTGTAATTGCATGCTAGATATGCTTTAGATTTTATGCAAAGGGGCATATTTGGATTTTGGGGTATGGATTTGAGTGACATCAACAACACCATGAATAGATGGCAAGCCAAAAAACTCCTTGAATTTAGCCACCATCATTGCCAAGTTGTCCTCTTTTGGTCATTTGATTTGATTATTCAAAACCATGTTGATTACATACATAAACTTTCACAAAACCAAATGGAATGTAGACTTGCCAATAACGAACATTTTGTTACATTGGAGGCATGCTACTCCATGAGCAAGCTTGTAAAAAGAACATGCAACATAAATTGACAAGTACTAGGCACAATATCATGTGTTAAATTGTTCTCCATCAAATACCTCAACTTCATAGTCGACCAACTAATAAATTTTTTATTGACTTTGAAATGTTCAATCCATTTCAAGTCATTGTATTGTGTTGTTAGAAAGTGAAAGTATCAAATTGTAGACTTGGCTTTCACACATTTGCTCAAGTCCTAGTTGAACATCAACTTGTAAATGTAGGAAAATTTGTACTAGTGTAGAATCAAAACATTCATCAAGGTATGGAAAGTTGCCTTAGACTTTGTACATTATAATAAAAATAAACACAAAACATTTGATTCAATTTCATAGTGCAACAATAATGATTGATGTGCTTGTAGCAGGATTTGGCAGAAATGCATCAACAAAACAACTTTCAATGGTTTTATGTTGAATTGATTAAAAGTTTTAAAATTGACTTCAAGTAACATAAGAAGAAAGGAACTAAGACTTCAAGATCAAATGGACAATACTAACAATATAAAAATGAGAAAGAACAAAAATAATTGATAAAAAATAGAAATAAAAAACACTTGCGTAATTGCAAACATTATAAAATAAAAGACATGCAAAGATGCTCAATTTAGTTGAAAAACAAAAAAAACAAAAGAACTCAAATATCTATACAATTAAAAAATAAAATAAAATGGAGAACAAAAATAAGAACAAAAACTAAAGCTTTAATAACAACTTTGATAGTGCAAGATAATGACACAAAAGCATGGATTTGTTTTATGGAGACAACATAAGAATGAGCTATGCACATAGATTCTCAAAGGAGATGATGTAAGAGCAATCTATGTGAAAAGTACATGAACTATCAAAGGAGATGACAAAGCAAAAGACTTTATAACTTCCAAAACCATTATGACAAAACTTGCCTAGTGCCCAAAAATCATCATGGTAACATGTGGATTAACTTGCCTATTGATTGTCACTTTTGATAACAAATGGGATATCTATTTCTAGGACTACTTTAGTAGATTATATGAATGGTTGTAGCAAAGTAATGTTGAGCAAAGTTAAAAGTTCAAACAAAAAAGTAACCTAAACTTTTTGTTACTACCCTAATTGGAACCCTATTTTTTTTTTGAACACATAACTAATTCTATGTGTGAAAGGGCTTTTAAAAATGTGCTAAATTATGATGAAACCTTGGTTGGGACCATGCAAAAGGTGTAAAGAGTCTCACCCACTACCATATTTGACTTGACTAACAAGTTGTTGGTAGGTAGTGTGCCAAGTTAAGCTAGTGAGGGAGGACATGAAAAAGCTTTCACTTGCTCTTCCATGATTTTGAACTTGAAACCTTTGTGTTACCAAACAAGTACCATACTATTGAGCCATCACTTTTGGGCAAATTTAAGTACCATAGTACCTACCTAAGCTAGTTTGGCAATAATTAATTTTTTTTTTGAAATTGCAATTTTTTTTGAAAAATATGTGCTTGCCATGCCAAAAATCTGAATGAAGCTTTCAAGCACAATAGCTTGTATATATATTAAAGCCCCCTTAATACCACGTCCATTTTAGTCACATTTTTGTTTGTATTACATATTTTGGTAACCATCCATTTTAGTACAAAACAACATTATTTAGAGTCACTATCACACTCAGTAGCACAAAATATTTGCAAAGCTTTCTTTGTAAATGTGATTTTAATGGAAGAAATCTAGGACAAATATTAAAGTTTTATAAATTGTAGTTCCCTTTGGCAATGGCAATGTTGCTTTGTGTTCAAGTTGTGCAAACTAACAACAATGAATCTAGTTAAAGAGAAAAGAAAAAAACAACATTTTCTAGTGCAAACAAACCAAAAAAATATGAATTTACCAAGAAAACAAAAAATATTAATTAAAAAAAATCTAATTGACAAAATACACAAGCTAATAGTTAAGGAGCTCAAATGCAATATAAATCATCACAATCAAACACGCAAAAATCACAACCTTCTTCAAATCTAATAATGCATAGCAAAGCTTAGAAGAAGCCATGTAAAAAATGGTCTTTAATTCACAAAAATTGGGAAGAAATTGAACCACAAAGGTGGTGCCAGAACTGCAAGGTGGCAAAGCTGTATGCAGCCTCCAGCATTCCAAGAGGCTAGGCGGTAAGCGTCCGACAACGCGCGGCAAGAGCTCTAGAGTGCGAAAGAGAAAACACGACGGAAATTGCAGCAAAGACAAGGGGACGACGCAGTCTGCGTGCGCATGGCCTCATTGCCCCTTCCTTCATCTCCCGCGTTCCTCCCCTCTTCTTCTTCTTCTTCTTATTCTTCTTCTCACTCTCTTGCTGTCACAATTCCTTCTCATTTCTATTTGCGGCAACGCTTCGTGTTTTGTAATTCTTTGATCTCACAGCGGATTCGGAGCTCCAGTTTCGGAGAAGCGAGGGGAAAGGAAGTGCGGAGACGCTGTGGCCGTGTTGTAGAGGATATCAGGGAGTTGGAGCAACGGCAGGACATGGGGGAGATGACGACGGCGACGTCGACAGTTTCGACCGTGGCTTCTAGTTCCGGGACCGCGGCTGCAACTGTTGGCAGCACTGATATGTACGCGGCGATTCCTACACTTCCAATCGCTGCGGCTCTCGCGGCAGCAGGTTCGGAGACAGCGGAGCTCAACGGCGGCACGTGTGGTCTTCTGGACAGGCCGGACAAGAAACAGGTGCATTCTATTGTTCTTGTTGTTTCATTGTGCTGCGGGAAATGACGTTCATTGCCTCATGCATCTCGAAAGATGAACTGCGGTGATTCGACGGCAAGGATAGAGTGTGTCGCTCTTTCAAGCCGCTACGTGAATGAGAATACTGGAATTGGTCGCAGGTCTGCCTGTTCTATTGCAGTGAAACGGAGGATCTTGCACGCCGTATTGCCGCAGAGACGGACTCAATTGAGCTCAAGTCCATCAGATGGGGGTTCGCACCCCTTCCCACAAATTTCTTACAACCTTTTTTTTGTTTGTATTGAACTCGCAGTACAAAATTGCACTACAGAATCTGCAACGTATCCTTTCTCGGGCTTGGTGCCACATGCTTCTCAAAGCTTGTTGCAGAATTTAGCACAGGTTTTCTAGGGTTAAGGATTTTCACAATTCTGATTTGAAAGAACCTCTTCTTTTTTTGGTTGCAGGACTTTTGCGGATGGATTCCCTAATTTATTTGTACCAAATGCTCATGGAATCCGCAGTCAGCATGTGGCATTCTTGGCATCATTTAGCTCTCCAGGAGTCATCTTTGAGCAGCTCTCCATCATTTATGCCTTGCCACGCATGTTTGTCTCCTCCTTCACTCTTGTTTTGCCTTTCTTTCCCACTGGAACCTTGGAGCGCATGGAAGATGAGGGTGACGTTGCCACGGCCTTTACTCTGGCCCGCATTCTGTCCAATATCCCAATCTCTAGGGGTGGTCCAACAAGCCTTGTCATTTTTGACATTCATGCGCTTCAAGTATGTTTATCTGCTAACATGTCACAGTTTCTGAGTACCTACAACTTTTTTTTTTTGCATCATTTCCATGATGGTACCTTTCAGCTTTTTACTGGTTTTGTGCCTCTCTCTCTTGGTGAAATGTCTCAGGCTGAGAGTTGAATGGTCTCAGGAAAGGTTCTATTTTGGTGACAATGTGCTGCCATGCTTTGAAAGTGGCATCCCCTTGCTGAAACATCGTCTGCATCAGCTGCCAGATGCCAACAATGTGCGTTCTTCCATCACCTGTCAGATGCAGATTGTGAGATTCCATCACATTAGCTGTATTCTTCACACTTTGGCAGGCTTGGTGGTCCCCTCTGTAGAGAAAGCTGGATGGACTTGTGGAAATAAGTCTTGGGAGGGTGGCAGATAAGCATAGCATTTCCAGATGAGGGAGCATGGAAGCGCTTCCATAAGCAGCTTCAACATTTTCCTACGGTATTGCACAAATTTGACATTTTACAGACACTGATATTTGAGTTTTCCTGGAACTCACATTCAACATAAGTGATCATAACTAGATGCAATTGCCATATTGGACATGAGATCAAGTATGTATGGGTTGCAGATTATATGCACAAAGGTGAGAGATGGCAACAACCGGATCGTGAGGCTCAAGGAAGGAGAGCCACAGGGGCGTCATGTTGTCATTGTTGATGATTTGGTGCAATCAGGAGGCACTCTCACTGAGTGTCAGGTCTAAAACCTGTTCCTCCATACAAGTGTGTTTACATATTTGTATGGTTAAGATATATTTGAGACATCTTCTTGCTTTGAGAACAACACTACCAAGGCTGTTCAAAATTGTTGAGTACATTGTCTATATGCAGTTTGCTTACAAGTGGTCGTTTCTTTTTCCAGGTTTCTAGAACTTACCCAGTGAAGTTCTCCTGATTAGGACTATATTGTTGAAGAATTATGGTGGTTTTGGGCATTTTCAGAAGCTTCTAGGAGCAAATGGTGCATCCAAAGTAAGTGCTTATGTAACACATGCGGTCTTCCCAAAGAGATCGTGGGAGCGTTTTGAGCATGATAATGGAGGTGAGCAAGTCTCCACCTATCTTTTCTCCTTTCTGTAATTGCCCATAACTGTGCATTACAACTAAGAATTTATAATTCCAGTTCTGTCCTGTTTGTGGGATGTTTGAGAATAAAATGACTGGCAAAGTAGCAGTTGGTGTAAACCCTTGAATCCTTTGCTGACTCTGAAGATTTTCGGTTCTCATTCTTTTTGCAGCCTAATCTTTGGGAGCACTAGTGAATCTTTTACATTTCTCTTTCAGTCACATAAAATTTGTGCTAAATTTCTAGCTCACAGCAAGTCTGCCAAATGTTTGCCCAGGTATTAGAACTTTCAATGGTGTGTTTTCCCACACAAGTTAGTGATCTTCACAGTTTGAGTTGATCAGTACTGACTCTATGTTACAGGGTTTGAGAATTGTAGAAATGAGTTTGTTTACTATTGGATGTAATGACATCTGAGGAAACAGTATAAGTGAGTGGTGAATTGGCAGGTCTACCCACAGTTGAAAGTTGTGGAGTAGTTCCTCTTGTTGAGAATCTTGGTTGAAAGAAGGCTTATGATTACGTAGAATAACATGGGACTCCAGCTAAGCATGGTGGTTTGTGCAATTGTGGGGACAGAGGGCCCAGAACATGGTTTTGCTCATTTCTGGATCACAGACTCATGTGCAACTACTGTGAAGGATGTTTTGGGAAGACCGCCATTTGAAGTCCTAAGCCTGGCTGGCTCCATTGCTGCAGCTCTGCACATCTGAAGTACACTTTTTTCTTCCATGATCTCACATACACACTTGCCGCTGACAGCTCAGTAATCTTCAATCTTTTATGGGTTTCATTGGGCAGAGATGCTGACATCAAAGTCCTTGTATGCTTGTTCCAGCCAAACATGCTACAATAACTTTGCCAATTGAAAGTGTCACCCAGTTCTTTCCATTTCTGAAAATATCATGCACTGTGTACTCCCCCACCCAATGTTGGCGAAAAGGTTCAACCCAAGTTTGGTTATTGTATGAAATGGGGGGTATTGGCAGGTGACTTTTAACAGAGGCAATTTCTTCTGATGTATACACACATGATCATGGAACCATAACAATCCATCTCACAAACGTAGAGTTAACACTTTAAAATGTAGAATATGCACAGAATTGTCCTACTTTCCTGATGACAAGACCTCATATTGTGATGCCTTTCTAGTTTGTATTAAGCAGAATGAATGGTCTTCAACTTTGTGAAGGACTTCCCAAGTACAATAACTCTGTACATAAGACAAAAGAGGCACCAAAGTTTAGTGCTACAAATTTGGCAGATGCATGAAACCAAAACTCTAGGAAGGTCACTTCATGACCAACTTTTCAATCGAACCACATTTGATAATGTTGTTTACATGTCTAGTGATATTAAACTCAATATGGTGATTGAAGAGGCAGATTATTGGCATTCCTCAGCATGATTGCTCTCCCAACAATTTCTGAGATGGAACTATGTGGAAGTGTGGCAATCTTCACAAACATGCAATAAATTTTTTCTTATTTGGAGAGGACTACCAAGGGTTGTGTTAAGGCCCAAATGCAATAGCCAATTTCTTGTTATGGTGACACAAATGAAATATCTTTTCTTTTTCTTCCACATCATGCAAAGTGAATTTCATACAAGGCATGTAACCGGCATCATGCATGAGCCCTGACAATCTGTGTAGTTCTACGTGAATTTCAACCACTTGGGGTGTGTCTTGAACCTCTACTACAAATGGATGCACATCATTATTCACTTCAATCCAAATGCAACCCAGCTATTTCTTCACACCATTTTCCTTTCATTGTTGTTCAACATTCTCACAAAAATGCATGTTGCCAATAATAACATAGATGCTTGACAACATCATTCTCAGGCCTCATTTCAAAAGTTTAGCAATGCATTTTGCCATTTCCACATTACCATGAATTCTACAAGCACCAAGCAAAACCATCCATTGCGGGTTTTGTCAGTACTCAAGTCAGAATGCTTCTGGCGTCTTCTTATGTTTGAAATCTAAAATACCTTTCATTTTTCTACAACAAGAAATGCAAATCAAGCGGATCATCCATGTATTCTCCACTTCCTAGGCATAAATGGCATCATAAAAACAAAGAAAGCAGCACTGACCTTCTTCATCAACATATTGCATTTACGTACCTTTTCCAAGTGACTACTATCTCACTAGTGCAAAGGACCTAAAAAGAATTTCTGCCAAGTTTAGACCAGGGGCAAGATAGTAACCAAAAAGATAGCAAGACTAACACCAACAAGAGCTATGGTTCCATTGACATACGAACCTTAATAGGATTGATGTTCAGTTACCATTTCCAATCTATGATCCCACCATTGGGAAGGATCTAGAAAGAACTCCCACCTTAGTTTCTCTCTCTTACCTGCAGGGACTGTAGAAAAAACTTCCTTTTGAATCACATAATTTGATCATATATAACCCACAATGAGATATTGAAATTTTTACTATGGGTGCTCACCCAAGGCTCCAATTTGTAGGCCACAAGATTGTTGAAATTTGAGGAGAAAAGCTAAAGAAATCTAAAAAATTGTCTGGCTTAAACCCAAAGCTAATGTTTAGCTTAGCAACAATCACCATGGTTAGTTTGGCATTCCTAGACGATCTTGCTGAGAGCAGTTTTGACCAATAGGAATGAGTCCACAATGCACACACATGAGTCTATCTAATAAGTGTCCACTAATGTTCAAATGCTTGCAATGGTCTATTGCCATTTGGTACTTTCTTTATGATTATTCTTATTGTATAATCCTAACCACAATTGTTAAAAGTAGTCTGCCACTGTTTTCAACTAAATGTGTGAATAAGTTTTTTTTTTTTGTCTCCAAGGACTTACCCCAATTGACTTGGATATTGATCAATGATGAGTGACAAAAACTGAACATACCCTAAAATCTGGTGTAAGGTTGAGTATCATATATTTCCTATACCCTTCAGTTCTGCTCATCTGTTTTCTGAGAAGCATTACCACCCTCTAGTTCCCAGTATTGTAAGTTTATCAGAATTAATTGCTGGTTGTTTAAGCTGCCAATGGTATTGTATTATCCTTGGTTACATTGACCAATACAGTTTCCTGTGGCTGCTTGTACCTAACAGCCCAAGAGGGATATCAGTGGACACACTGGAGATGCTAACTGATGCTTGTTTTTAACTGACTTTTAAACCCAGTAGCACAAAGATGATCAAATGGCTACTAATTTTTTTGTTCAAATACAGAGTTTGTCATTGGAATATTAGACTTGGCTTCATTTTCAAATGCTATCAATGGATAAAAGTTATTCGAGGCAAAGATAGTAAAGCCCAGGATTTTCCTCCTGGGTTTCATGAAACTGAGGATGATAGTCAAAATTGAGGATGGGATTTGCAAAGATAGTAAGTAAAACCCAAGATTATACTCCAGGGTTTCCTGAAACTGAGGGCGACATTCCAAAATTCAGGAGGGAACTCAAATTTCCTCTCAACCCAAGATGATTTGAGTTTTGTCTTGTCTCCTGCATCTACATGTCTGCCTAAGGGCTTACTTATTTTATGGGATACATAAGGTGGATTAAGGGATTACACAAAGCTTATTTAAAAGGTTATTTAAGGATTTTTCAAGTTATAGGAGATACCTAAGGGTTACTTAGGGACATACTTAGGGACTATCTAGGGAGACGTGTAAGGGTTTACCTAGGTTGTGAGATACCTAATGATTATTTAGGGTGTTACCTAGGATTACTTGAGGGGCTACATAGAGCTTACCTAGGGTCTACCTAAGAATATCAAAAGCTTACATAAGGTTTACCTAGAGCGTTACCTAGGGAAACACCTAGCACCCTACCTAGGTTATGGGATACCTAAAGATTGCTAAGGGGGCTACCTCAAGTCTACCTAGGGGGGCTACCTAGGGAGACACTTAAGGGCCTACTTAGGTTATGGGATACTTGAAGGCTACTTAAGGATTACATAGAGCCTACTTGTAGGGCTACCTAGGGTTAATTCATAGTGCAAGAGGTAGCTACATAGCGCTTACATAGGGGGTTACCTAGGGTTGGTTCATACCCCCTATGTGGATCCTATGTAGTTCCTTGAGTAACTCTTTAAATAATCCTTAGGTATCATTAATTTAAGTAAGTCCCTAGGTAGCCCTTGTGTAATGCTCTAAGTAGCCCTTATATAACCTCCTATGCGAACTTTTGATAGCTTTTATCTTAAATAACCCATAACCTAGGTAGGCCGCTAGGTGGTTTATAGATAATTTTAAAGTAGTCCCTAGGTAGTTGTTAAGTAGGCTCTTAGATAGGCCTTATGTAGCCCCCCATGTAGGCTTGTCATTGTCCGTATCTTACATAGGTAGGTTAGTAGGTAGGTTAGTACCCCATGGGTAGGTAGATATAGGTAGGTAGCCCATAGGTAGGTTAGGTAAGCCCTAACTTAGTTAGCCCCTACCTTGGCAGTCATAACCTAAGTAAACATTAAAAAAACTATGGACATCACTTTTGAGAATTCATTTTTAGTTTTGTGGAGTGATTTTAACTTTGATGGACTTTATGGATACCTTAAAAGGGAGGACAATTGAATACAATGAATCAACTGGTTCTGGTTTTTACATCTAGGTTTGTGAAAACCGACCTAGTTCTTTTATAAAAAAATTGGGCATTGGTAAGAATTGGCCAAGGTATCAGAAACTTATTTTTCCATATTTAGTTGATTTAAAAATATGCTATTTTTTTTCACAAATGAAATAAGAATTCATTTTTTGCGACTTGATTATGATATTTCCAATCATTAAATAGGAAACTTTGTACAACCAAATTCTTGAAAAGTAAAGAATAAATTAAAAATGTTTGCAGCAATGTTATTTTATCCCAAAAAACTTATATGTTCACAACTTCATCCCTTTCAAAAGTTCCTTCAAACTTTTCAAACTCCTTTTTCTAAATCTACATTATTTTCAATAAACTCTACCAAGCTATATGGGGATGTACAACCAACCTTAAGGTCATTGGGCTAGTTTTTACTCACAAACATTAATGGTCTAAGTTATTTGATTGCAAATGACATTTGGGTGAATGCATGCTACAGTGTAGATTAAAAAAATCATAATTTGATTATTTTTTATATTTGTAGAACTTTGATATATCATGATGGATGTTTGGAAAACATTTTATAACTTAAAATTTCAATTAGTGGTGGTTTACATTCTAATATATCATTGTATCATGAAATTGAAGCAAATATGAACAAATTAATTATAAATTGAAGTACATTTTCACTTTGTAACAACCATTTGACAATGTTGCAATTATAAAAAAAGATTACAAAGGACTAGATTTAATGGTAGTTTATTTGTAAAATTTTGCATGTGTGAAAAGACAACCATGAAAAAAAATCCTTCTTCATCAAAATTCTCAATTGTTTTCAATTGTGAAGTTCATATCAAATGTTTTTAAAACATTTATTAGTACATTATATTATAATAATGATGATGATTGTGATATTTTTGAGTTGTAAAATGTTCTTCCATTGAAGATGTAATTGGGTTAAATGTTGTTTTTACCATTTTACATAAAAAATAATGAATTTTCAAAATTAATAAAAATCATAATATGCTATCAAATAAGGGTTCTAAATCAATGTTTATAAATTATTGGTGTACTTTTACACAATGATACATCTACCAATCAATTGCATATTTATGGGTTTAATAATTCATTTTATGTTTGAAGTTCAAATTAATTACATGTAATCTTTAGAATATTTCAAAATGAGTGAAATCTTACATGTTACTACTTTCCATATTGTGTGGTCCCACCTTCCCTAAAATTATCTACATTGTACCATGCATCTACCAATCTCTTTATATTAGTAAAAATTCCAACTAGAGAAAAAAGTTCTTTGTTTCAATTGAGATCTAACCATCCTTAAAATTTATTAAATAAAGAATCCAACCATAAGAAATATAGTCTCATGTTTTTCCCACCATTGAAAAAGGCATTTGATGTCTTTGACATTAATTTGATGTTTTTTGCAAATTAAAAGCTTTCTATTCACAAGCTTTTTGTTGGTTCATTCGTGTTAGTTGTCATTTTAAAAATATACAAGTTGTAATATTCATCAATTTGATGTTCAACAATGCCACTTTTAGATTCAATGAAAAGGTGCAAATGATGTTGACATTTAAAATGCATAAGATATAAATAATGTGTGACAGATGTGAACATTAAACACCATTTTCTGATGGATGGAATTCATCCATAATTCCTAGTTAATTTTTAGTTAACTCTCAATTAAGTCCCAGTTAAATCTCAATTAAGTTTAGTTAACTTTCAATTAAATTGCAATTAATTTCTAATTAACTCCCAATTACTCTTAATTAATTCCTAATTAACTCCCATTCAATTTCGAATTAAATTCTAGTTAACTTCTAGTTAACCCATAATCAACTCGTAATTAGGAAGGTTCTCAAAAAGGTTTTTTACTTGATGCACACATAGAAACTTCTTTAGATGCTTCTTTAGAAAGTTAGGTCCTTAAAGGGGTATAAATAGAAGTGAGACCTTTCATTTTTTTTAGTTTCTTCAACACTAGTCTTAAACACAATTTTGCACCATATCCTTGTCATGTTGTTTTCATGTTCATATTTGCATATGTTAGTATAATAAAGATTTATGTTCACATTTTGTGTTCTTATTTTTAGTTGTGTTTTTATTTTGAGTCACATAATCTTGTCTTGTTTCTTGTTTGAAAGTTAGACTTAAACCTTTCCTTTAACCTTTGATCTTATGATTTTTCGTGTCCTTGATAAATTGTTTATCATATTTCTCAACAATGGCCTTATTTTGTTCATAGCCAATAAATGAAGATATTAGACAAAGACTTTTAAACTTAGGATCTAACATTAAGAAAAACATATTAAAGTTTTTTTTTCATATTTCTTTTAAAAAAAAAGAAATCCAAAAATCCACAAACCTCCTTTTTAATTTTGGAAGCCAAAATGCTAACTCAAGAGTAACAATTACATCCTTTTTCATTCAATGATCAAAGGAAGGTAAGGTTTCAAGTTCATCTTTTAAAGTTCATGGAGATGACAAAATATAATACATCATTTAACAACCAATGACCCTTATACTAGTTTAAAACACAAGTAAAAACAACAAGGGGGGCACAATCAATTGAACATTTCGTGATCCTTGTCCAAAAATATGTAAAGTAGTGATAAACTAAGGCTTAAGATATTAAACTTGGAAATATTATTTATTTCAATGATCAATATGAACATGTTATTTTAATTTATGCCAATGATATTGAAAAATCATATGTTTAAAGTAGATTTAAGTAGATTTCCTCAAAAATGTACAAGTATACTTTGTTTATATTGTAGATTTTTCAAATAAACAAAATAGGTTTTAATTAGATGAAATATTGGAGTTTTTTACTTTCTTGGTTAATGTTATTTTAAATTTACTTATGCGTTTTCAACTTCCAATGTAAAAGTGATTAATATATCAATCTTTTAATGTAAAAGTAGTTTTGAAAAAAAATTCACAAGTCAGTTTCAAAAATAGTTTTTACCTACATTTAATACATTAAAAATTTCCAAAATTTGTATACAACATATTATCAAATCAATATTTAGTGGCATGATGGTTTGGCAATGATTTAAAAACATTTTACCCCACTTTCTTGCATTTATGTGTAAAAATATGATTGCAACTTTAAGGATTACTTTTTGCATCTAATTGATTGTGCTTTCACCCAAGGAAAAACTATCATATAATGATTTGCAAAATGTGTCATGTCAAAGGAGGTGGAATTTGTATATAGTCGCATTCATGTTTTTTTTTGTTATATCAAAATAAACTAGTTTTTTTGAATTGTAAAGCATCTTGGAAAATGATGATTTTATTAAAAAAATTTGAAGGTAAAAAATAATGCTAGATTATAATTTTGGTTAGAATTTCATGAAAAAATGAAAATGAAAATAAATTTTAATAAATATTTAAAAATACCTTGTTTTCAATAGGGTATTGAATTTCCTTGGGAAAAGACCAAAACTCAACATGCATTATTCTTTTTCTTTTTTGGTTCCCTTTTTTCTAGTTTAAAAAACAAGTGATACATTTTTGCAAATACCTTTGTGTAGCTTTGATAAACACATATTTCAAGCCTTTGTAGACTTTTCATTTGTTGTAGCATATTGACATGATTTTAGAAATGCATGATCAAAACAAGTTCCCTGAAAGTTTTCCTTCAAACCCAATACCTCACAAATTACAACTAATTTTAAGCCTATAGTCACCATAGTATTCAACTTAAAGCCCTCATCCTTCACATAGGCCAAAATTTTCTTAATCAAGTTATATTTTTCCAATAATTTAATCACATCATGTTAAAAGAGTTGACACCTAAAATGACAATAAAATAATATTTGAAACAATGTAACAAGATCAAGAGAGTGAGTTTGATGTTGTCCAAAGGAGTATAATGAGAGGCATGATGGGTTAGCACGTATTTGAAATGAAAGTTTGAGATGAGAGTCAAACAAAGAATGAGATTCTTGTGTAATCACTTGTAGACTTTTTGTCATGGTTGAAAATAGTTAGAACGAACTTGTTTGTTGCTTCTACTGAGTGATGAATTAATGAGGAGTATAAGATCTTTTTGAAGGTGGCACCTAATATCGAAGAGTTTATCAAAATCAAGCCCAAAACATTCATGTGCAAAAAATGGTTGGGGAAGTTGCATTCAATATGTAAGCTTTGACTACACATGATTAGTGGAATGTTTGTGGTAAAATAGAGGAATAAAATAAGAAAATTATCAATTTATTGGTATTAAAAGTGGTGTGAACATGTGTTAGTAAAGACGGGCTTCACAATTTGGAATGTTGGACCCCCAAGCGCATGTCTATGAAATCTTATAAATATTAAAAAACAAAGAAAGTTTTATTAGTTTTATAACTAGTGTTTTTCATTGCTTAAAGGACTTGAATATGCGATTTGTATGACATTTTTCTCATGTTTATGTTTACATTAGAATATAATGCAACATTTTTTTGGGTCATAATTTTTTAAATTTTTAAATTTATTTATAAATCATATTTTATGAAATAATCTATTTTTAAAAATCCAATAAGGATGGAATCCTCAAGGCAAGGTAACTCTTCATACCTAGTTTGGACCCCATGTTTAGGATTAAATTCATTTAATTTAATGTTCACATTTAAAAAATTAATGAATTTATTTTGGAATGTAAAAACATTACATTGATTTGAATTTTTTTTTCAAAGATTCAAATTTAATCTTTTAGATTTTGATTTGGGCTTCAAATTTCAATATAATTTCTTCGATTATAATAATTTATTTATTCAATTTCACATGTCTTCACATTCATAATTATTTGTACTTTCATAATTTCATTTATTTTCATAATGTCTTTAAGTCCAAATGCAAAGACATTACTTATGAATATTTTGGATTTGAACAATAAATCCAAAAAATTCCTGAATTAAATAAAATATTTAAATGTCAAAATTAAATTCTTTTCACATGTCTAGGATTTTATTATTTTGTATAACTTTGTAAAGCAATTAATCTCAAAATGTAAAAACATTTCATGAGTTTAAAACATTTATTTCAAAAATTTAATTTTCAATTATTAAATTATAATAATTGAATTATGTAAAGTCCTAATGAGTTAAAATTTCACTTAATTTTTTGCTTAATTCTAATTTGTGAAATAAGGTCAATCTGATAAATCCTTAAGCTACCTTGGCCTTTAGTCATATGGTCAGAATGATGTCTATGGGTAGCAAATGATGCACATGATCACATAATTGAAATTGTGACATAGTTGCAAAATGTTTCAATATGAATGCTAAGTTTTGGTGTAATAAGTTATTGTGTTTGGTGTTATAGATAAGTATGCTTCATGAGCCATTTTTTTCAATGGTATAAAATATTATGTCCAATATCTAATAATAAGCTCATTTTGAGATTTTATGGGTTTTGAATGATCATGCCCAAATGCATGAAAATTTGCACACCATCCTCACCTCGAGGATAAGACAAGTTTATCAAGACTATCACACTTCATTTCCCATAATACCATAATACCTTGGCACCTTGGGCACAAATTATATATTTCTAGAAATGTTGAATTTTTTAAATGGGAAAAAAATGAAAGAATCTTTTAAAATAGTATATATGAATATTTTATTTCCAAAATGGAATGTTGAAAATTAATTAATTGGTTGGCATACATGAACTAAAGCCACCCTCATACTATGGTAGTCACTTAGCTAAATAGGCGAGTTGTTTAAATAAAAGACCGTTGCTTGGACCTTTATAGGCTAATACCTAATTCTTCATTTCTCCTAGCCATTCAATTTGGAAGTTCCAAATTGATTACACAATTGTACATTTGAAATGATGTAGTTTAAACCACACTATTCACCTAAATCATATTAAAGCTATTTTCAATCTATGAAAGCTTGGGCTTTTCTAAATAACCCTTGCAAACCTTCTAAATAATTTTGCAACCAATGAGCTCAATCTGAAATAGAAATTTCATCAATTTTTTGCACAATGGTGAGAAGATCTTTACCTTCAAAGGCTTCGAAAGTGGGAAGTAGGCTTCAAATATGCTTTTGTTATATTTTATTTGTGAGAAAGCTGAGATTTGGTAGTCATAATGATGAAAACACTAGCCCAGCACCAATGGAGTGTGTCTATAGCTCCAACTTGAAAGAACATGAGATAAGGGCTGTTTTGAGTTGCTGCTAGAGTTTGTAGAAGCCCAATTTTCAGGGTACAACTTGGGGCCTTTTGGGTGTTTACCATAGTACTTTCGCAGCTTTGACACTAATTACATTATTTTCAGAAATGTTAAAAATGTTGAAAAATTGTTTTTTTCCAAAGAGTAAATTTTTTGTGAAGAAGAATACTGAATCTTTGGGAATATTTTATTTGTTGAAATGAAAATTTGTTAAAAATTAGTTATTCAACAGACTTGCGTAAAAAGTTAACGAGGTGCTATGGGTAACATACACCAAATTTCTAGAAGCAAAGAAATTGGTGTTCTTCTAATGTGGTGCAAGCTAGTTCCAAAAAGGTGAAAAAAACCCTTAGTAAAAGACTAGTTTCAGATTTGCAATTGGACTTTTCATGCCAATTGGATTTTGATTGCTGATCAAATCACACAGTGAAAAAGCCTTTGAAGGGTTGTTGAAGTCTGTTAGGGTTAACTCATAGGTAGTAGCGGTAGACAAGTGTTAGGGTTAACTCATAGGTAGTAGTGGTACATGTGGGGTCTGGGTCGAAAAATACAATCAGTTGGAATTGGCTCTGGCAGCCAATTCCGCCATCGGAAAGACTCCCTAAAGTTCTTTTTGTGTGTATTCAGATGGCATGTTCTACACCAAATTTCAACTTCTGAGAAATTGCACTGGTTAGGTTTTAAAACAATAATAAATCAGGTAACCACCCTGGTTAGCTAGGAAACTGGAAACCAACAGAGATCTGTTTCCTTGACCACTTACCATCCATCCATCCTTCATGTTTCCTGACAACTGCACTGGTGGGTGCTGGTTCACTTTGGGGTTGAGAATTTGGAGGAAATTCAACCTTTGTATATCGTATTGCACCACCATCTAGAAATCATTCTAAGGTGTGGAACTTCATCCCAAGTTTAATACCATCTCAGTAGTTCAATTACATTGGTGTGAATCCTACCAACAATGGCCCCAGTTGCACGAACAGCCACCAGCACAATGTGAGGGATGGATGAATGATGGGTTCACAGGATACAGTTTTCCATTGAGTTCTCATTTGCTAGATAGCAATGGTGGTTCACTCAGTTTCTCTTCTTATTACTTATATATGACCAACCTCTAACCCTTACATATGTACATTTTACATGTGTCTAGTTACTTAAAAGCACCTCGTATCCTCCTTCTAGAGAGGTTGTGGAAGTAGGTTTTAGGATAGATTTTGAAGGTAGAACCGAGTGTGAACCAAGTGTAGCTAAAAAGGCCAAGGTTGAGGGCATCACCAAAATAAGGGCTTGTGTGAAGCAATAGCTGAGCGCACACCTGGTTTCAGTAATGCACAAAAATTACATGTTAAAACTTGTTGTCCAAATACACAAGGAAATTTCTGGCAGATCTTTTTTACATTCGGGTTCATCCAAGACTGAGTCATAACAAGCATCACAATGGACGGTGTGCTGTTGCTATATAGACCATCTATATAAGGAGCCATGGTTGGAGAAAATCATCACCGGGTTCTAACAGAATTTATTAGCTTTATTTTAGTTTCATGTTTTCCAACAAACTACAATTGATGTACAATTTGGGGTGATATACAAATATGTTAAGATGCTTAAGGAGATTGTATGTGTTACTGGGACTAATGGGGAGTGAGTCACTCTTAAAGAAGAACAAAGTATTGGAATTTATTCAACAAAAAATATAAGAGGGAAAAGGATACAATGGCAACCTGAACATGACAAGGTGGGGGGGGGGGGGGGGTGGGCTCAAGTGTTTGCTGGACATCACAACAAACATCCGTCCTCACCAATCCCAAAGTGTTGCTCAAGGTTGGTGGGGACAAGTACTCTTCACCTACTTCTCTCTCTCAAGTTCCAATCCTTTCTGGGTTCTACCTTACCCATGGGCCTTAACTTTGCAACTGTGTATGATTTCGACTTGAGGGATGAGGACTTGAAAATACATACTTTAACAAGACTCAATTTGTTTTGAGTTTTTAATGTTTCCCAAAATCATAAACTTA
>Ga0209611_10006201_pt1 | contig 19708 bp, 15 predicted proteins | sample S1TSphgellanicum_3_FD_187693 | JGI IMG/M metagenome (GOLD analysis project Ga0209611, IMG submission 187693) | Host-associated microbial communities from peat moss isolated from Minnesota, USA - S1T2_Fc - Sphagnum magellanicum MG (SPAdes) (version 2) | ecosystem: Host-associated > Plants > Peat... | reverse complement strand
AAAAGAAAAAAAATTTACAAAACTGAAGAAACCAAATAAAGAGTAAAAAATTAAAAAAATTAAAACTTATAATAATGAAGAAAAACCCTACTTGAAAAAGAATGAGGTGTATCTTCTTTTTCCAAACTTCAAACTTGCATCCAAATAAACAAAAATATAAAAATAAAAAAGAAACACTTTATTTTTATTATACAAAATAATAATAAAAACAGAAAACACATTTTTTAAAAAAGAAAAAGATAAAAGTTTCTAAAAAAAACTAAAACATGAACCAAGTTTAAAAAAACCGGGGGACTTCATAGTGCCCAAAGGTCACGGGTACCCACTAGTATTGCATAATAAGGTTATGATGGCTATGTTTTGAATATGAAGATTGAAATTTGTTGTCCTAAATGAATCATTAAGGATTTCAGGATTGTTATACAAAAGTGATATGAAGATTATGCAATCTTAAACACTTGCACCAAAGCTTATGGTTAGCAATGACCATTAGGACAAAGGGAGGGAATTTGGATGGATTAGTTGTTGAAATGTAATTTGCACAAAACGTGAGATTACAAAGGGAAGAATAAAAATTGCCTAAATGGAATATAGCTCCATGGAGAACTAATTCTAAACACAATTTAAATTAAGTCGTTGAAATTTTAGAATAACTGAGAAGGTAGACAATCAATGAAAGTAGAATGTTTAAAAAACAACACGACAAACAATAATCAATTTTTTTGTGTGTGTGTGTGAAAACATGAAAAACTTGGTGGTGGTAGTCTAGTTCTCACTTCACATTTGAGGTTTCCCAATGATAGATCTTGGGCATCCATTTTTGTTACATGAAATCTAGTTTCATTCCCTAAGATGAATTGCAATAACCTCAAATTAGGACAAGAAAAAAGTTCATACCGAAAGAAAACATGTTACATATTTCATACAAGAAAAAATCAATATTCATAAAAGAAAATAAAATCAACAAAAGGAAGACCTTCTACACTAATCGAACCAAGGGTTTTTAATGCATTTCACACCTTTCCTACTTAGGAAAAAAAACTGTTTTTTCTTAAACCTGTGTCTTCCTCTTTGTCACATTGTGATCCTCTCCACCTCCCTTTCCTCTCGATCAACTTCTCTTTCTATGGGTTGGCCTTTCTTTCCCATTCAACCTTTTTCTATCTCCCATTTGTCCTTTCTTTCTCTCTTTCTTTATTTGCATACACATACATACATATGTGTATGTGTATTTTTTTTCGCGTAAATATGCATGCACACATATACATGTGTACCATATTTACACATACACATACATATATAGTATATGTGTATACATACCCTTCTTCCAAAACTTTTGTTACCTTGTAAAGTTTAGCTAGACTGACGTGAAAATTGGGGGAATACCACCTTTCATAAAAGGGCTTCTATTGATTTTGAAATATTGATACCTCTTGAACAAGTTTCTTGGGGCTAGGCCTTTAAGAAAATAAAGGAAAATATTTTTTTATTTCTTGAATAAAATAGTCACTGGTCACTAGGCAAGGGACTAATAATAATGAACCTAGATATAATACAAGAAATCACAACATTTTAGAAGGTCCAACTAAAAATGTTCGTTTTGATTAAAAGTGATGTTCATCTTGACTAGTGGGTTGGGACATGAAAAACACATGTTATTTTTATATTAGTACATTTGATAAAAAATGACATTTTTGATTAGGTGTTAATGGAACATCTAATAAAATGAGATTAAAAAAAATTAAAAAATTTGTCAAGATGACCATGACTTAATCAAATTAAACATATTGATTTGACATTAGTTAGGTAGATTTAGGCTAAGGCTACTTACATAGCTAACATATCTAATTAATTAGCATGTTGTATTTAGCTTACTAACCTATTACCTACTTAATTTAATAACTTATAACTAAGTAACCAAGTTAAATCTAACAAGGTACATAATTGCATCCCACAAACTATTTAGGACTTTGGGAAAACATGTAAAATTCCTCAAGCTTTGAATCTTCTTCTTCTACCTTTTCAAGAATGCTAAATTAATTTCAAAGTTTTCCACATTACTTTACAAACTCATTAAAAGTTTTTTTTCTTGTATTTCTTCATAATCACCAATGTTAAGGGATGGTTTTTGAAGCTTCACCTAGGTTCAGCTGTGACAAGAAACATTTTGGTTAAATTGCTTTAAAAATTACACACACCACAAAAGAAATAATCCATGCAACAAGTTGCCTTCACTTGGTTTTCAAATTTCAAACAAGCCATTCAACCTCAAACCAATGGCTTGTATTTCTTTATGTACTAAACGATGTAGATCAATTTTTAAAAAATTGTACTGAAAAATGCATAGTTCATCATTTGATTTATTTTTTCATCTAGATTCTCAATTAATAGTACAACTAGTTTATGCATGTTTCTTGCTCAAGATGTGATGGATGTTTTAGGGTTAGTCTAACCATAGTACTAGTTGAAATTATCATGTGAAGAGACCTTCCCTATTCATCTAGTTGTGTTGAATTTTTATTGCCAACTAAGATCAACATAACCTTGGATCCCAACAACTATTGATTAGGAGACTTTGGATTTGTAATGTTTTTTTAAAAAGATCATTATGATGTGTAATGCACAATGGGCTATGGATCAACCCTTAAATCTAAATTTGTTGTCTTAGCTTTGGAAAAAGCTGTCCTCCAATGCATTATTATGTGCTTGTCATAATAAATTCATGAAGGTGGTGGAACTAGTTGTGGTTCAAGTCATGGGATCTATGGAAGATGAAAAGACTTTTTTCACCTTGACATTCATGAAAACATGACTTCGAAACAAGCTTTGTGAACATTTGGATTTGGTGATTCATATGTATGTGCCACCTTTTTACAATGTGGATACTTTTTCATATGATCATGCCATCATGACCTCCATTGAGGAGAAGACGCGGAGAGGTCTTGCCTTGAAAGTTGACAATGGCACACATTTTGGATGTTGTTCATCAGCTCATTGATGTACGATGATTATGTCGATGCACATCTAGTTTTTTGAGGCCATGACTGCTTTATAAGTTTTGGTGGCAGTTATTGCTACAATCCAAAGATCATGGTATTCATAGCTTGTAAATGTTGGGAAGTGGAAAATGGGGATGTTGTCCCATCTTTTTGTGTCTACCATGTACCCATGGATTATCACATCTAATATGATTTGTCCCCTATTTTTCTTTTAGGTTTGCATTTGCTAAAATGTTGTTTGATTTGCAGCTTAGGAATGGTTCTAACTTCTTATTGTTCTGGTTTGGAAATTGGGGTTGTTAAGGGAGGTGATTTAGTGCAGGTTGAATCCTTCAACAACTTTGAAGGATTTTACATCCTCAGACTACTTTGGCATTTGGAGTTTGGGTACATTTTTTCTTCCTTTCTGGCAATTGAAGGTCCTTGCATTGCTAAAACAATTCCAATTTATTTTTCAGAATTAGAACTAGAGGTTCTCCATAGAAGTTAAAAACCGCCCAACATTGGTTGAATAGTAAACCTGAATGAGAGACCATAGAAGAGACCACAAGTGTTCTCCCATGATTTAACTGGATATCCATAATGGATAATCCATAGTCTTTTGCTCAAATATTTAATTATTTTTTTTAAAAAAAAGGGATTTGGAAGTCCCAATTTGAATATTTAAAAATTTATTTGATTTTTTTGCAAATAAATATTCAAAATGCACCTCACTTTTTTAGGATTTATAGTAGTGATCTAGTGGCCAGGACAATCCGGTGTGGGCTCGGACAAACATTGGTCTCCCTTAGATTGGGAGTTTGATTCCCAAAGACTTCAACAAATATCGGTCAAATTTTTTTCTTCTTCGTGACCAAGCTTTTTGAGAATGATTCCTAGGGGCCAAAATCCCTTAAGCTCCTATACTCTATAATGAATCTAAACACAACAATATCCTAATCGCCTTGGTAAGCAAGGCCAATAAAATGCTGGAACATTGGCCCCCAAGGGTTGCAAATTGGCTTCCCAAAATTAGATGGTATCCTTTTTTCAGCCTTGGGGACCAATACAAGGCCATAAATTTCAGCATTTATTAGTATCTTGGGGGCAGATTGAAAAATATTTTTTTCTATTTTCAGCCTTGACTCCAAGTGTAAAAAACCCTTGGGGCTGATTTTCAAGTTTTGCACCAATAGGAATGCTTGATTTGAGTTGAACATTGGCCTCAACATGTAATTCTTTTAGTGTGTAAAATTCTTTTGCTCTCTTTGTTTGAAAAAAACACAAAAGATTTCGATTCGATTGTGCATCTTTCGAATAAATCATGCGCGCACACATGCATAGTTATCTGCAGACCCCCAAAAAAAGCAATCTCAGGATAAAATATTCGAGTCGGTTGAAGCACATTACCTATGCTTTTGGGTCATGTACATTCAGTGGTAGGACCCCAAAGATAGTGTCGGATTAAATTCCGGTAACAAGAATTTCGAGGAACTGATATATATATCTGTGTGTGTGTGTGTGTGTGTGTGTGTGTGTGATTTTTAATAAATTTTGGTACGCTCCTTATTGATTTTGCCCTTTGAACGATCGTTCCTGGACAATTCCAGAGACATTTTTCAAATATAATTATCTCATTTTTCAAACCTAACTACCTCACTTTCTTCTTAATAATTATTTCTTATTTTGTATAACTATCTTGCTTCTTTCTTAATAATTATCTCTTACTTTTATAACTATTTCACCCCTTTCATTACCCACCAACATGGATATGAAAATAAAAATTAGCATATGCCTTTTAATTTCCATGGTATTTATATTAATTGAAATTAAATTTGACATTGATAATGATGAATTATGGATAGTCATATGAGAACATAATAATTAAGAAGAAAAATTGTCACTGGTAGTTGCGCACTAGCAACGTGGAGCCCAAGTATTCTAGTTGTTGAAACATAATTTACCTATGCTTTTCAGTGATGCACCCCAGGTGTGTTTGTGAAGGCAAAAGGGGGTGGAGTTTGTCATCATTTGCTCTTCAAATCATCATGTTTCTAAGTTTGGAGCTCCCCCAGCAAAAACTTCTCAATCTCTGGCCCCTCTTTTCTCCTCATAAAAAGGAGAAACAATAAATTGAGGAGCAAATGCGTACTATAGAGGGTCAAACTAGGGTCCAAAGATAGGATGACTTTATGGATACTTTAAAGAGTGGTGGTGACTGTGGAGATTTTTTGTTGTTTTTCATCATCATTAGGTTTAGGGTTTAAGGTTTTAGGGTCTCCATCATTTTTTAGCAGATCTAAGAAGTCTGGGGACCCCCCAAGACAACAAGCTTTATGAAATTTGTGCAAAGTCACTGAGTTGGGACATGGGGCTTTGCACCATATTGTAGTGTCTTTCAAAGTGTGAACAAGGGGTGTGCCACACTGTGGCCTTGCCATTTACATTAAAAAGGTATGTTAAGGCAAAAGAAGAATTATGAAAACTCAAATATTTCGCCGTGCACAAATATAATCTTCAAAAAATCCTCTAAAAAAAAAAACCAAAATCCTTCAAGATATTATAACTCTATTATGACTAATCTCAAGTTTCAACACAAGCCAAAATATCATCTTTCAAAAATCCTCATATAAAAATAGACCTATTATTATTACCTAGGGGCCAAAATCCCTTAACCTACTCTACTCTATAATGAATCTAAACACAATATCCTTGCCTTGGTAGAATGGAAGGCCAACAAATAATGATTCCTACTGTAAAGATGAGTCAATTGTCTATACCTATCTCACACATTCTCTTGGCATCAGCCATAATTTTTTCCTGGCTGTATATAGCCAAAAAGATAGATTTAAAATCAAAAGTGCTAACTAAAATCATGTGCTTTACGAGAATTTCAATAGCCAGAATTAGACCAAAAATTTGCAAAAATCCCAGATTTTTCATACATGGTTCAAGTAGTTGGCACAAAATATAGAAAGATGTTTTAACAATTTTATTTTCATATTTTAACTTGTAGCCAAAATTTGACTAAATCTTTATGTGGATCATCATCACTTTGGCTGTAACACAAACTTGCCCCCAAAAAAAAACACTTCTATGCATAGACAAGGGGGAACCACTAGTGCCCAAGTTCTGCCATCACAAATGAGAGATAGTTGGGCTTCAATCGCATCAGAATCTCAGCTGTTGGTGCATCTGGGCAGGATCCTGCAGCGAAGCAAAATTTGCGTTGATGCAGGTGGCAGAGGGAGGAAGTGAGGTGAGCCAATTCCACCCTCTTCTTCCCCCTGCCCCCCTCTTTCTCTTTGAATGCAGTGCTAGAAAGCCTTGCAGTCTTCTGTATCAGGTTGCATTAATTGTGCATCCTTGCATGCTCTTGTCTTCTTGGGTTTTTTTCCATTTGTTAAACAAACAGGCAGTGAGGTTCTTTACTTTGCAGAGGGGTGAGGGAGGTGGTGGTGTGCTGGGCATCTTGTATTGGTTGGAGTGCGAAGCCAAAGTGTCATCTGCCTCTGCTTTAGAAGAAGTAAGCAAGCTCACGGTTTCATTGGTTTCCGGTCATTTGTGTTCATCCTTACCTGGAGATATCTGCAAACCTGTAGTCAGTCCAGTACAGCTGGGGTTTCAATGCATTCCCCTGCCCCTGGACAATTGTTGGTCTTGTCTTTGTGTCTAGTTTCAGTGCTCTCTCCCTTCAGTCAGCAAACTCTGATTGCATTTGAAGAATGGAGGGAGAGGTGGTTGTATCATTCGTTGCCTTTGGTTGTCAGTCTACAAAATCTCTGATTTTGAGGCCCCCTGGGCTGCATGCAAATTCGAAGCTCAAGCAGACCAATGCTGTGATGGAGTCCTTGAGAGAAGGATTGGAGGGCAAAATCTTGGCAGGTAGTTTTGGTTTTGCAATTGTGCATGCCCTGTAAACCCTAAACCCTGGACTATAAAACCTTTACTTAGACTGCTTTTTTTGTTGCTGCATTGCTCTCTGGACATCTTCTTCACAAGGATCACCTTCCATTGGGATATCTTTTGCAGAGAGGGCACAAGCAAAAGAGCAGGCAGATAAGGCTCAGCAAGAGCATGAATCTTTGTCTCAAGAGCTAAAACAGGTGAAGGTTTCAGCCCAGGAACAATGTCAGGAACTTGAGAGGTAAAAGACAGTTGTTTCAGAGCTGCAACAAAGGATAGAGAAGCTCCAAATTGAGCTCTCTGACATGGAGCTCAAGTACGAGTCCTCGAGAGGAAGCTTGAGGAGGAGCAGAGGGAGACACAAGACCAAGAGGACAAACTTCAGGTTCTTGATCTCCAAATCAAGGACAAGGAAAATCAGATTGCAAATCTGAGTTTGAAACTGAGAAACACGGATGTGATTTCAGAGAAACACTTGTCACAGGTCAATGCAACAAAAGAGATGTTTTCTACAGCAGAGGCTAGGGTTACCAAATTGGTCCAGGATCTCACAAGTGTCAGGAGAACCTTGACAGAAAGGCAGACTGTTATTGAGTATTTGACCAAAGGACTTGCTGCTGCAATAGCTGACTGGAAGCAGGCCATGATGGAGATAGGTGACCTGTGAAGTGATCTTGACTCTCTCCAGATATTGCTTATTGAAGAGCAAGAGAAGGAGGCTGTATTGGCCAAAGAGCACAAGGAGACAAGACATGGTCTACACAAAGTGTCAATTGAGGCTGAGTCATTGAAAGAAAGTCTTTCAGAAACCTGTGCACTCAAAGACAAACTTGAGAATCAACTTCTGCAGATGTCTGAGGAGCTTAAGGATAGCATACCAGCTGTTACTCAATCTTTGGCTGCCAATGAGGATGAAGTGGACACCTTGAAACAGTTGTTGAGAGAGTAGAGTGACAATGTCATGCACCTGACTGATGGACTCACAAAACTAGCACAAATGCTGAAGGATACTGAGGAAAGCGCTGCATCTGGAGCAGAAAAGTTGATAGAAGTAAGTTTGCTCAGAAGGGACTGAAAGGGAGTTGAAGCACATGGCTCAAGCTTTAGAGGCTGCTGTACAGGAAGCTGCTTCTTCACACAAATAGTTCTCTGCTGCAATTGATGTGAGCCAGAACTTAGAAACTCTCTTGACTGAGGCCAGAGCAGCAACAGGGACTATCAATGCTGAGCACGCTGAGGAGAGCAAGGCAAATGCAGCTACAAAGAAGCAGCTTGCAGTCTTGAAGAAGGCTCTAGCAATTGAAAGGTGAGCATAGTGCCTTGAATGAGAATGTAAGACAAACTTGAGAAGTGCTCAAGGACTTAAACCAGCACACCCTTTCATTGTCTAGGGAGTTTGACACTGCAAAATGCAAGATTGCCTCCCTTGAGTCTGAGTTGGCTTCACTCCTCCATAGCCTGGATAAAGAGAGAAAGAAATCAGCTTCCCTCCAGTCAAGTTCTAATCAAATGGACGAAAATGCCACCATGAAGGAAAAGGCGTTAGCATGTAAGAAAGTGGAGCAGCTGGAGAAAGAGCTTATAAATACCCAAGCTGAAATACAAGCACTGAAGAAGAGACCTGCAGAGAGGAGACAAATCATGAAGGCAAGTCTAGACATACCCATCCACAGTTCTGCACCATCAGGGAGCTGATGGAGTCAGTGGGGTAGTTGGTAGTGATGGCAGGTTGTCACTGCTGTTTGTGGATGAAGGTGATGGATAAGGCTATGACCAGTGAAGGGCAGTTATTAGAAGCAGCAACAAACCCCTGGTGGTTATCAGGGTGTTACTTAGGATTCATAACTGCGGTTCTCAAAAAATTGAAGACCCAGTTCTGGTATACAGCCATGGTTCTCCATTTTATAAAAACTAATAACCAGCCATAAAACCACGAGTTCATTTCCAGTTCTTTCCTGAAAAGTGCCAGTTCTTTAAGGGTTTGAAATAACCAGGACTGGCGGTTCTTTGATTCTGATGTTTTGAGGAGCTGGAACTGGGGGTCCTCTGATTTGAAATAATTTAAAAACTGGAACCAGTGGTTCTTTATAAACTCAAATAACTAGCATGGGTGACCAGGAGAAGATTATGGAGACCAGTGTTGTGTGGGTATTTTGGTTTTGTTATTAAGCCCCCACTTGTTAAAAAGAACTTAAGATCAAAGAGCCTCCAGTTCTGGTTTTTGGAAAAAAAATTCAGAATCCAAGAACCAGTGTTTTCTGTTATTTCAAAAACTCAGAGAACTGGCAAAGAATCACAGCTTTGTGGGTGGTTCTTTCATCATTTTTCGCTTCTTGAAGGATCACGGTTATCAATCAAAATGGGTTCTCTGATTTTCTGAGAACAGTGGTTTTCAAACTAAAGAATCACCCTGATAACTGCTAGGGGTTTGGTGCCATTTCTGGTACCTGCGCAACACTCTGTATGACTGCACTATTGTCATGTTTACCTTCAAATTGTTGTTGTGGAGATTTGATTGCTAAGATGTAGTCTTACTGTGTACAATGTTTGCATCACCTGAGATCTGTCATCTACCGTTATTGTTGATGTACAGAGTGGGCAGGTTCAATAGTAAGAGAGGACCCATTGTGTTGATCTTTCTCACATTAGACAGGTACCAATCTTATCTTGGGAGTGGATTTTTCTAACATTGAAATTAGATTCACAGGTTATTGTAGACATACAGTGTCCCTAGCATGTAGTGTGTTCCATGCTGAAAGCTCAAAGAACTGTTGGGTTGCATGAAAGAAGCATGAACTTGCAACTTTTGTAATGCTTGTGACTAATTCCAATTTAGTCATAGCTTATAACTGTCATTTACTAACCTAGCCATAGAATTCTCTTCACCAGATGTAATCATTTACTAAACTGGTGATAGAAGTCCCTTCACTGGATGGTGGTCATTTATTGGCATTGCCTACCAAAGGCAAGGATATTGTGTTTAGATTCATTATAGAGTATATTAGCTTAAGGGATTTTGGCCCCTAGGTAATAATAGTTCTATTTATGTATGAGGATTTTTGAAGGATGATGTTTTGGCTTGTGTTGAAACTTGAGATTAGTTATAGAGTTGTGATATCTTGAAGGATTTTGGTTTCTTTCTTTCAGAGGATTTTTCAGAAGATTATATTCTTGCATGGTGAAATATTTGAATTTCCATAATTCTTCTTTTGCCTTGAGAGATATCTTTTAATGTAAATGGCTAGGCCAAAGTGTGACACACCCCTTGTTAAACTAGTGATAGAATTGCCATTGCAGTCGAGGGTTGGTATATATATTCTTTTTTTCCCCCTAGCTACGACCAATTTACCATACACTATCCATTGTCAATATTACATAAATATCAGGGCCATTGTATATAACACACCTTGTTTCGTTCCATTTCGGTCTTGGTCATTTTAAGTGGACTAATCTATTGTGGTTTTATGCTTCATTTTGTACCTTTTGTTCTCCATTGATGGGTGCACAATACATGTGGCGTCAAAGTAATCAATTGTGTAAGAATGCAAAAATATCTAGAGTAAAAGCATGTGAGTGCAACTATAGAAATATGATGGTAGATTGGGTGCATAGTGCTATGGAAACATGATGGGAATTAGGTAAGAATGGGACGGGAACTTAAAATGTTGATGGCAATTGAGTTAAATGAACCTTTTTCTGAGTTGGCAGCTAAATTGCAATTCTAAGTGTAAATCTAGGATTTTGGAAGATTTGATGGTAGGGAAGCATTATGCTACCACATTCCAACCTTTAGGTGACACATAGGATGCCATGGAAGATTTTTCTGATACAAAACATTCTTGGTTTGAATGCCTAGATAAAACAAGCATTCCTACCATATACTTGGCATCAAGTTTGGATGAAGCTTAATTGTCACAAGTGTGTGGCATGTTGTTAAGCCTTTGGGCTGTCTCATGCAAGTAGGTACAAGTTTGCACAACGACAATAGCAATTCCCACATAAGCACCCAAGTATTAATTTACTATATTGTAAGTTCAACACATCCATTCCCTTAAGGGGATAGTTCTATAACAAGTTTGGATTGCTAGAAATCATTTCATATTTAAAATGTTACTTGATTTAACCATTAGATGAAGGCATGTTCACTTTGGGGGCAACATTGTTATTAACACACTCAGTAATTTTCTCTTTCCAAACATGGTGCTCATTTGCAATAAGCACTTTACATTGTTATGCCTATGTGGCACATTAAGGAAATCTTCTCATTGGGTTATTGTGATCACAAATTCTATGATCGTAGTAGTTTTTCAATTATGTTTTCTCTTAGCCAACTATGTTCATAATCATCTCACAACTCTATTAGATAAGTATTCATCAATTATAGGAGTTGAAAGAACTATGACTCAAATTGCGATTCACCATAAAATGACATTTGTCTTTCTTTTTCCTAACTATGTCACTATTTCTATTTGTAGTACATGTCTATGGATGCTATTAAATAGGAACTTAATTGCGTGTTAATGAAATCTTTTGAAAATGAAAATTCTTGATGTTATCATCATCAATAAACCATCAGCACTTAAATTATCAATCATTCACATCTTCTCTATTAACTTGTTACAATTTAAGGTAAAGGCCAAAAGATTTAGTACATGAAAATCAATACACGAAAATTCGTATAGAAAAACTCATACAAGAAATCTAATACAACAAAATCACTATTGGATTTTTGTTACTAATTTTTATTAAATGAATTACTTTCTTATTAGTAGTACTGAAACTTTAGTGATAAAAAAAAGTTCAAACTAGTAAAATCTATAGATATAATGTAGTTATGTTAGTGTTAGGGGATCATAGGCACTCATTTGTCACTATAAAGTTGTAAAAGTGTGTTTCACTTTTTGTTCCTAATTTATTTTATTTTTTAAACTTAAAATATTATTGGGTGGCCTTAACAAGTTCCTCATGCAAGAACACACACATCATCCGTTTATTGCAATGGACAAAATGATTCATAAAGTTTGGGAAGATGTCATGGGAGGGGAGGAAGAGAATGAAATATTGCAAGTCTTGTGAAGGATGACAATTGGGAGGACAATAAGATACTTGCCTTCATCTGTCGCAAGCATGCTGAACATATTCAACAAAGGGAATAGATGAATGGTCAAGCTGATATGGGGCTTATGTTGGAACAAGATTGTAAAAGAAGTTCGAAAGAGTATTAATGTTAATATGGAGTCCAATGACAAATGTGCAAAAACAAGCCCAGAACAATTTGAACTCAAACTACAAGAAACATGTCACCATACATTATTTATGGTTTAAGGTTTAAGACAAACTTTGCTAGTGTGTCTCCCAAGGAAAATGAAAATCTAGGATATATTTATGGGTGTTGCAAACTGAAGGTTACCATTTTTGGGAGAGAATTTTGGTCAATATTTTATCAAGAATTAGAAAACCCAATATATATTTTTTGTAAATCTTGTGGATTTACTAGGTTTTAATTATTTTGACTCTTGTATTAATAGTCCATTGCTATTAGGCAATAACTTTTTTTTATATTGTGGAGTTTGTGATATGCATGGAAGAATTAAAGGATTAAGGTTTTTCAAACAAAATGGCAATTTGTTGATTTAGTTGTATTATGGTGGAAGCCTTTGCTACCTAAGAACATGTTTAGTATATTAAGGTGAGTGGTGTTCTTTGTAGGGCAAGACCCAAGGGTGGGGGTATTTTTCAAAATAAAATCTATTTTAAATTAGGAGTTGAGGTCAGAAAATCTTGAGGTCAATAATGGAAAATTTGAGCACTTTTTGGGTTGTTGTTTGGCCCAAAGTTATTGATAAAATATTATTTGTTTGGGGGCCAATGAGTTCAGGTCTAATTCCATTAAGGCCAAAAATTAGAGACCAAAGCTTCAACTCCTCATATGTTTTCATTCATTTTTTCATGGTGTCATTCTTTATTTCATTTTTGTTTCCTTTTCTCAAAATAAATCCAAAAAGTTAGACCACCATGGATGAATACAAACACGATTTTTATAACTCTTATGTTTTGATGGCAATTTAACATGTTATTATTGTAGTTGTGGCATTGTAACAACTTGCATTTCATCAACATAATAATGCAATAATGATGAATTTGTTTTCATTATGTTTTCATCATTCACAAACAAGCATAGAAGTTCAGCATAGAAGTTCAACGGAGGAAAAGTAAAGAGAAATGAAATGAAAAAATAAAAAATATAGAGTTTGGTTTAGAATTTACTTTGATATTACAATGTGAATTTCATCAAAATAAGAATATTTTATTGCAACAATATTGGCCCCTAGGGTTGCAAATTGGCCTCCCAAGTTGATAGTATCCTTTTTTGCCTTGGGGCCAAGTTAGGGCCACAAAGTGATAGATTAAAAAAATAATTTTCTTTTTCAACCTTGATTCCTAATCTAAAGCCTTAGAGTTGATTTCAATGATTACACCAATAAAAATGTTTGATTTGAGTTCAACCTTGGCCTTGATTCTTACCGTGAAGTGGGCATAAGATGTAGTGGAATACAACCTTGCATTTTGGGATTGTTCCTTACTCTCAAGTTTTACCCATTGTAAAGCATGAGGCAAAGGTTATCATGAGCCTAAACATATATAAATTTGCAAGCCCTAGAGGGGAAGGTTCTTATGCCTAGTCCTTGGAGTTGTAAGATCTCTTACACTTTTAAAGAATAGATGTAATATCCTTCATTTTTTCTATTAGGGATATTTATAGATATAAGGTGCCCTCCAAATATATTTTAGAGGAAAAATAGTCATGATATGAGGTGCCTTTCAAATACACTAGGAAATTTCTTGTAGTGCTTTAAGTAAAGTGGTGATGGGTCTTACCAAAGACCGTGTTCCAAAATGTGACTAGAGTTAATTCAAATAGTAATGGAAACTTTATAGGGAAGATATTAGAGGCATTTGTTTTGTATCTAGGGTTTCATCATGAGTAATGTTCTGGGTGAAGAGTGGAATCAGCATACCACAACTCAACTTGTGTTCTAAAGGTGCATTCACATTTGGTGTCGGGGACTCTAATGTTAAGTCCCTTAACATCATACTAGTCATTTTAAGACTTAAAATTTACTTATTACAAATGAAACACCCGTCTATCGAAGGAAGCATAGGTTGAGTAAGCAAGAGTGGGAACTGGTAGATGAAATATGCAAAAAGCTCCATGAGGTCGGTCTCATTCAACCATCAAGTTCTAATTTTGCAGGCACTACATAATGCCAACAAAAAAAGATTCATTTAGATTATGGACTAAAAAAAGGATGTGCAAGGATTATAAGCCTTTGAACCTAGTTACACCTGAGGATAAATACCCCATGCCCATCCCTCAAGAATTGTTTGATAGCATTGGAGATTCAAACATCTTCACAATTGTGGATCTGAAGCAAGGTTTCAACCAGATTGTGCTCATTGCGAAGGATCGCAAGAAAACGACATTAGATTTTATCTTAAACTAAAATTCACTTAACATTAAGCTATTGCCCATTTAGCATTAGGTGTCACATAGGATGCCACCTGGATTTTCATTTAACATTGATTTAACATCAAGTGTGAACACACCATAAGAAACCTACCAAACAACCTACCTGGTTTTTTATACCATGTAGAAAAAGCTCACAGACCAGGGCTTTATGGAAGTTCAGAAACTCCCTTGCTGGATTCCGTATCTCTGTAAAACCCTGGTCCTAAGGCTTTTTACGCTACCCAAAAATTACTGGAACGAGACCCCCAAAACTGTTTCCATGCATAGAATGTCTAGGATTTAAAAAAAAAGTAGTGCTACATTCCTGTTTGGAAAACCAAGAACCCATGACATCATTAGGTTTTTTTTATTTTCATTAAAGGGATGGTTTTTAGAAGGAAGAAAAAAATCTCTGCCCAAAAGTAACCAAGTTCCCTAGGGATGAACTAAGTGACAGAATATGCCCTAGGGTGGTGCGTTCCCTAGCTTTTAATGATGATAGGTAGGTATAAAATAACTCTAGTAAAGTGCTACAGTTAGTTAACATTGGGGGTGTCACACTGGCTTGCCATTTACATTAAAAAGTGTCTTAAGGCAAAAGAAGAAGAATTATGAAAACTCAAATATTTCACCATGCAAAAATATAATTTTCAAAAAACTCCTCTAAAAAAAAGCAAAATCCTTAGCGATATCATAACTCTATAACTAATCTCAAGTCTCAACACAAGCCAAAATATCATCTTTCAAAAATCCTCATATAACAAAAATAGACCTACTACCTAGGGTCCAAAATCCCTTAAGCTACTATACTCTATAATGAATCTAAACACAATATCCTTGCCTTGGTAGGCAAGGCCAATAAATGAGAGAATTGGTAGCGATGTAGCTAAGGAAGAAATGATGGAGCTTGGCAAAGAGCTCAGTTACCCTCTATTTTGAGGGGCGCTCTTGTTGTAAGTGAGGGTTCTTTTAGGTTTATTGCTTTTTCAATTTTTTCATTCCTTTCTTTTTTTTCCCTATATGTTTCTTGACACTGGTGGGGGGCCTTTGGAACATAATTTGTTCATTTGAGCCTTTATGGCTCACTTTGGATTTTTGTTGGCCTTGCCTACCAAGGCAAGGATATTTTGTTTAAAATCATTATAGAGTATACACTATAACAAAAAAAAGGTGTCCTTAAACGTCAAGTGATTTCACTAATGAATTCACTGGATGTAATGAACGGGGATCAATGAAAAAATAGTGAAATCATTGGTTTAGTGAATGAGGACTAATGAACTGTGCCCACATTTTATAGTGCTGATAATAGATTAAGAGATTTTGGTCCCTAGGTATGTAATAGGTTTATTTTTGTTATATGAGGATTTTTGAAAAATGATATTTTGGTTTGTGTTGAAACTTGAGATTAGTTATAAAGTTATAATACCCTAAAAGAATTTGGTTTCTTTTAGAGGATTTTTTGAAGATTATATTTTTGCATAGTGAAATATTTGAGTTTCCATAATAATTCTTCTTTTGCATTAAAATACTTTTTAATGTAAAATGGCAAGGCCAAAGTGTGACACACCCCTTGTTTGCTTTTGGCTCCGACTTGAGCGTTCTCTCTTTGTTCTCAGCTTTGCTGGGTCCTTTGTGTTATGGAGTTTAGTTTGCCAGGGTTTCATCATCAGTGACGGGTTAAAACAAAGTTGAAAAACCCGACAACAGAGATGGTCCTTTACGTATTAGAGAATGGGCCCGGGCCCATTGGGCTGGTTCTCCAAGCGACCTGCACAATCAGGCCCATAGGACCCCCTTCCCTACAGTTAAGCAGACTCACAGTTGAGTCTGCAGAGGGGTAAGTAGTCAGGCCCTATTCAGTCCCCAAAGAGAGTAACAAAAGCAAAATACTACACAAAGTGATGGGTAATGACAATAAATCATTTTTCTATCACTAGTTGTTACAATGTATAGGTTTAAGGCCTCTAATTGGACTAGTTAATCCTACAGCTTTGCCCTACAATAAAAGATGATACCTTGTGATTGGCAATTGGCAAGTTTATGTCAAAATATTTATTTATTTCAGGAAAAATAAAACAACTTTGGGCAGGTTTATGTCAAAATATTTATTTATTTCAGAAAAAAATAAGTTTGGCAGGTTTATGTCAAAATATTTGTTTATTTCAGAAAAAAACAAGTTTGGGCAGGTTTATGTCAACATATTTGTTTATTTCAGAAAAAAAACAAGTTTTGGCAGGTTTATGTCATAATATTTATTTATTTCAGGAAAAAAACAAGTTTGGACAGGTTTATGTCAAAATATTTATTTATTTCAGGAAAAAACAAGTTTGGGCAGCTTTATGTCAAAATATTTATTTATTGCAGAAAAAAATAAATTTGGGCAAGTTTATGTCAAAATATTTATTTATTTATTTATTTCAGAAAAAAACAAGTTTGGCGACCCCAAATTGAATATTTCAGAATTTTGAGAGTTGAGAATAAGTTACATGGAGTGCATCATATATTTTGAAACTATAGCAATCAACTATTTGTGGGACAATGGACTTTGGCTCATAGGTTGTGAATTCCATTCTCAAAGATTTCAACAAGTTACCATTATTATTATTATTATTATTATTATTTTTTCAGCCAAACCTTTTGAGAATGATTTGACTCTGAATATCAGTTGGAGGTTGGATATGGGTTTTTCCAATGTTGGGCAGTTTATTACTAGTATTTTCAAGCATACCCAAAGGATAGGGCATTAGGTTAGGGCAATAATAGAAGCTAGACTAGTCAAAATTGGCATGATTGAATGAGTCTTTTTTCCATGTACAATCCAATCACCCAATTCCCATATGTTGATTATACTTCATTCTATTATTTAATATCTAAATTCTTAAACCAAAAGTAATATCTCCTATTGATATATTTAATTTCACAACTTTTGGAACCAAAAGCCATTCGAGTCAAATTATTTTTATATTTTCCATGATATTCTTCACCAATTACATATAATCAGGAAAAAATAAAAGATAAAAATAATATAATTATGCAATGTCTTGTTCACCTTTTGTTTTCAGCTTCATTTTAGAAGCATATTATGTGTGCAGTAAAGAAAAGAAAAGAAAAATTCTATCCCTAAGTTGTTTTTGTATGCTATCCATTTCAAATACATATCTGTATTTATCATATTTCAGGTTGTTTAGAAGGACTTTAAACTAGATGTACATTTGATGTATTTGGTGACCTTGATTTAATTGGAAGACACTATGGACTTCAAAGACTTGACCTTGTAGCTTCAATATCAATTTAAAAACGAGAAGACTATTCATTGGGTATTATTATGCATTATTAAATAATCATTAAATTTTTTTTAAAAATTAACTAAACATGAGATAAGCCAAATGAAGTAAAAAAGAATTTTTTAAAATCAAAATTTAAAAATAAAAATAAATTAAATTACAAAAAACACAAACTCAACGTGCCCTAAACTCTATTGAACTAATCTAAAACTAAACCTGAAGTGGGTTGTTGTGTTGTGAAGTGACCACCAAAATCTCACCAATTCAAAGATGACCAATTTTTATTATACCATCAATTGAATGATGACCAAAAGATATAATTAGATCAATTGAATGATGACCAAAAGATATAATTAGATCAATTCAATGATGGCCAAAAGATAGAATTAGATCAATTGAATGATGGCCAAGAGATAGAATTAGATCATTCAATGATGACCAAAAGATAGAATTGGATCAATTCAATGATGAAGAGTTAGAGGTTGGAGATTAATAGACACATATGAAGATTCAAGCTTTTAGGGTTCAGAATTTCTTTAAGAATGTTAAACCCATTCATGAAGTATAATAACATCAATGATCACTGGATCTTGCAAGTTCCCTTAAAAGCCTGCAATAACACAATGTGCAAGTGTAACTAATGCAGCTGGAATAATGTATCCAAAGCTTGGGAGAAATGGGTTTTGTTGTTGTACCATCTGGACATGTCTCAACTGTTACTGTATACAAGGTTTTCATGATCCAAAGAATAATATGAACCATGAACTAGACAGAATATAATGAGTCAAGCAAGTTATCCGTAACCTATTTTCTTCAAGTGAGGTATACACACAGCCCCAGATCTGATTGCAGCTTTAAAAATGTGAGCAAATCAAGAAATCCCAGTTAGCAAATACCAGGCTTGTTCTAGCCTAGTGTCTCCCTTGAAGCACTTCTGCATGCGTGTTCTATGAGAGAGAGAGAGAGAGAGAGAGAGATTCCTGCAGACACATCACCCAAGAAGCAGTTCATTCGAGTATCGATCCAGTTTGTTACCTTGCAGTACGTACGTGAAGGCAGAGCTCTACTTCAGGTGATCAAACAAACAGCAGAACACCTGGCAGGCGGCCTAGTGCTGCATAAAAAAGATCTCGCCATGCTTATTAACGGGATCACAAACACACTCAATGCTGCATGAAGCTTCTGACTACGTCCTGCACATGTATATTCTCAAGAGGTACTTGAGAGACGAGAGCTGAGATACAAGAAAAAACACACACACACGATCGATCGATGAATCCTTACTATCGTCGTCGGTCACGGTGGCTTTTTTTTTTCCTTTTTTTGTACCTCAGCTATACTAGTCTCCCCTTCCCTTTAATCTTTAGTTCATGTGCGGGGTAGGAGAAGCTCCAGAGAGCATTGAGTACTTTTGTAACCCCGAACTCATTATTGTCAGCTGCTGACATCTTCCCCTTGCACATTTGAAGTCTATATAATCGTGTTCTAAAGATCAGATCCGGCGCTCTATCTTTTGAGGGTGTGTGCTCAGCAGGTGGGTCGCATTAGACAGACACGGGCTACAATGTCAAAATCTTAGTTCAAGCTTGCGCAGGATCTTTTAATAGAGGCACCGGGTTTCCACACAGCACCATAAGCATGACAAACGCGACAACAAGCACTAGATGCAGTATTTGCAGTGGTATTCATGAAGCAGCTGGTTTGGTTATACGGCTACACGACGTCAGGAAACTAGCAAGAGACACGAGACCTCACAATATGGCTGCTAGATATAATATCCACGGCCTCTCATGATCACCCCCCACTCTGTAATCTCCCATACTTAATCTGCTCGCATCAAACTCCAAACAGACCCCTCAGAGCATTCAAGGCTTTCACGATACAACGAAGCCCCGTCCGTCCCTGAGAGAGAGAGAGAGAGAGAGAGAGAACCAACAGTCTTAATAACACACAGCTACGCATTCCCTGTCCAACGTCAAAGAGTACAGAAGGGGAAAAAAAAGAAGCTCCAGAAACTCTGTTCTTCCCCG
>Ga0209611_10006198_pt1 | contig 19714 bp, 15 predicted proteins | sample S1TSphgellanicum_3_FD_187693 | JGI IMG/M metagenome (GOLD analysis project Ga0209611, IMG submission 187693) | Host-associated microbial communities from peat moss isolated from Minnesota, USA - S1T2_Fc - Sphagnum magellanicum MG (SPAdes) (version 2) | ecosystem: Host-associated > Plants > Peat... | reverse complement strand
TGGGCGTCGGCGTCGGCGGCCTGGATGCGCGGCGCAAAAACCGAGAGCGAGTTTCCGCTCAGCCGGCTCGCCCCCGGGGTGCTCGCGCGCACCAGGTTGGCGCGGGGCACGGGCGTGCTGGACGCGGCGTCAATCTGCGCTACCTGCGGGCCGCCGGTGGTCACCCGCGTGAACGCCTGGCCGGTCGTGGCCGCTCTTCCGCGCGCCACGTTGATGTTGGTCACGTTGGTCGTGCGATTAATCAGCGCGAAGTTGTCGTACCGGTTGTGGTACCAGTGGTGATAGTCGTGATAGCCGACGCAGCCGATGGGCAGAAAGATGTAGATGGCCGGCCCGATGCCGTAGAAGCCGTCGCAGTCGCCGCCGATGTGGAAGCCGAAGTCGGCGTCGGTGCCGTCACCAAAATAATCGATGCCGGCGAAGCTGTCCGGCGGCAGCGGCGCCCAGCCGACGTAGCCATCGCCGTAGCGCCAGCTCACCCACGCCGGCGCCCAGGTGTAGCCCGGCACCCAGACCCAGCCCGTGCCGTCGAGATTGACCCAGCGCCCGTAGTGATAAGTCGCCCAGCCGAATGGCTCGTTCGAGTTCCACGTCCAGCCGTCGTTGGTATAGACCCAGTTGCCGTCGGTGTAGGGCGCCCAGTTGGGATCCTGCACGTTCGGCTGCCAGACGTAGCCGTAATCGTCGGTCTGGATCCAATTGCCCATCGTGCTCAGGGAGTCGTAGAAGGTCTGGAAGGTCGCGCCGCCGCTCGGGCTATTGATCGGGCCGCTGGGGGCGTCCGGCGTCTGGCCTTGGGGAGATTCCGGCGAGGGCGGAGCGGCTTGGTTCTGGTCATTGCCAAACGAAGCGGGATTGCTGGTGCCGGCCGGAGGCGGCGGAGCGGAGCCGTTATCGTCCTGCGCCTGGCTGGACAAGGCCATCCCCCATAAGACTACTGCCCCCAGAAAGCCCACCATGGCAAGATGCAAGGGGGTGGCTCGCCGGGGGGGAAGGGAGGGTTGCATCATCCTTTGGACGCCACGTCAGGCTGAAAGCTTCATGCTTCATTTAAGTAAGCGTCAAATGGCAGCGCTTATCTGCCAAAGCCGATAGAATCCCTGCCGTCCAAAGGACGGACTACGGCTAAATGAACTGGGAGCCCAGCGGTATTGGCGGCGCCGGTTCGGGCGGAACGATGCCGCGGCCGGCATCGAGGCGCTCGCGGGTGCGGCCAGCGGGACGGACTTCGTCATGAGATAAGTTCCGACCAATGCGTTCCCGAACAACGATGCCCCGATCCATCTTCTCGCTCAAGTCCATGATGACGGTGAGAACTTCTCCCGTATCGAGAACCATGATTTTGTCGCCCTGCTTATACATATGTGGAATAGGGTACCTGCCTTTGACTGCGTTGCCAAGTTCGTAGTAAACCCCGGAACGAAGCGAAGGTTCCATATTCTACTTAGTCTATTGACTAGCGTTGCCCAAATGCGATGATTTCGCCCCCCCTCGTACCTTTGAGTGTACCAACGCCAAATTTGAGGTAATCTTCCCCCTTTCCATGCATCAAGAAGCCTCCAAACCGCTCTCACCCAATGAGGGCATCAAAGCCGCCTCGCATCATCTTCGCGGCACCATTGCCCAGGACCTCGCCGATACGTCGACCGGCGCCATTTCCGAGGATAACGCCCAGCTTACGAAATTTCACGGCCTCTACCTGCAGGACGACCGCGACCAACGCGTCGCCCTGAAGCGCGCCGGCAAGGAGAAGGCGTTCAGCTTCATGTTGCGCCTGCGCCTGCCGGGCGGTCGCGCCACCCCGCAGCAGTGGCTGGTGCTGGACAAGCTTTCCGAGCAGTTCGCGTCCCCTTCCCTGCGCATGACCACGCGCCAGACCTTCCAGTTCCACGGCGTGCTCAAAGGCAACGTGAAGCCGCTCATCCAGGGCGCGCACCAGGTGCTTCTCGACTCGATCGCGGCTTGCGGCGATGTGAACCGCAACGTCATGGCGCCGCCGAATCCGGAGCGCAGCCCGGTGCTGCAGAAGGTTTACGATCACGCCAAGGCTTGGAGCGAATTCGCCCTGCCGAAGACGCATGCCTATCACGAAATCTGGCTCGACGACGAACTCGTCGCCGGCGGCGAACCCGAGTCCGAGCCGATGTACGGCGCGACCTACCTGCCGCGCAAATTCAAGACGGCCTTCGCCCTGCCCCCGAACAACGACGTCGATATTTTCTCGCAGGACCTCGGCTACATCGCGGTCGTCGAGAACGGCGAGCTGGCCGGCTACAACGTCACGGTCGGCGGCGGTCTCGGCATGAGCCACGGCAACGCGGAGACCTTCCCGCGCCTGGCCGACGTGCTCGGTTTCATCCCCGCGGACAAGGTGAACGTCGTCGGCGAGGCGGTGCTCACCACGCAGCGCGACCACGGCGACCGCACCAACCGCAAGCACGCGCGGCTCAAGTACACCATCGAGGACAAGGGCGTGGCGTGGTTCAAGGGCGAGGTCGAGAAGCGCAGCGGCGTGACTTTCGCGCCCGCGAAGCCTTTCGAATTCACAAACATCGAAGACCCCTTCGGCTGGCACAAGAACGCCGACGGCACTTGGTTTTACGGCCTGCACATTCTGAGCGGACGCATCAAGGACACACCGTCGTGGCCGATGAAGACCGCGCTGCGGGAAATCGCGCAGATTCACGAGGGCGATTTCCGCCTGACGCCGTCGCAGAATTTGACCATCGCGGGCGTGACCGAGGCGAAGAAGCACGAGATCGACGCGATCATCACGCGCCACGGCCTGACCGACGAGAACCAGCGCTCCGGCATGCGCCTCAACGCACTTTCCTGCGTGGCGTTGCCGACCTGCGGCCTGGCACTCTCCGAAAGCGAGCGCGTGCTGCCCGAGTTGCTCGAGAAATTCGAGGTCGTGCTCGACGAGGCCGGCCTGCATGACGATGCCATCAGCCTGCGCATCACCGGCTGCCCCAACGGCTGCGCGCGGCCCTACCTCGCCGAGATCGCGTTCGTGGGCAAGGCGCCGAACAAGTTCGCGCTCTACCTCGGCGCCAAGTACAACGGCACGCGGCTCAACCGCCTCTACGCGCCGACGGTCACGCTGGACGAAGGCGTGAAGATGCTCGCGCCGGTGATCAAACGCTACGCCGTCGAGCGCCAGCACGAGGAAGGCTTCGGCGATTTCTGCGAGCGCGCCATCCTGCCCAAGGACGCCACGTTCCACAGCGCCGGGACGAAATAGGTAGCCGGCGCTGGCCCAGCGCCGGTCCGTCGCGCATGCGCGACGGATTTCCGAAATGCCGTCCCTACGGGACGGCACCCGCGCTCGGCGAGCGCGGGTTACCACGGATCTAAACCAGCCCTTCGATCCGCAAGCACGCCACCTCAACCGAAAGGTTCGGCTCGCAATTCGATGCCAGCGCGGCCTGCAACTCCTCCAGCGCCTTGACCGCGCGCATGCGCTCCAGCTCGGTCGTTTTCGCGACCTCTTCCGAGCGCAGCCAATACCAGCGCTGCAACTGCGCGATCGATTCCTGCCGCCCGAGCTGAAATTCGGCCTCGACCAGCGCCTTGGCCACGTCTTCCTCGATCTCGTCCGGCAATTCCTTCAGGTGCGCCTCAGCCGCTTCGCGAATCGACGCCCAATGATCATTGAGCACCTGAGCCCGCGCGTAGGCGCGCAGCGAACGCTTCGGATGCCTCGCATACCAGGCGCTGATCCACGCCGGCTCATGCGCCGCGCCCGCATCGAGGTCCTCGAAGCCCAGATCAAGCCGCAGGCAGCGGGAGATGATCGTCGGCAGCAGCATCGCCGGACGCGCTGAGGTGAGCAAAATTAACGTGTGCGCCGGTGGTTCCTCCAGTGTCTTGAGGAACGCGTTCGCCGCGCTCGCGCCGGCGAGGCACATTCGTTCGGCATCGAAGATCACCGCGACCTTCAGCGGAGCCGAGTACGGCCTGAGATAAAGCTCATGCTCCAGCTCGCGAATCTGCTTCACCGTGATATGCCGCGACTTCGATTCCGGCCGCACGCTGTGAAAATCCGGATGCTCCTGCGGCGCCGCATCCAGCACCTGCCCGGCCAGCCCCAGCGCGAGATTCTCCAGCGCCTCCGATCGGTCGCCCGTCAGCAAGTACGAATGCCCCATCCGCCCCTGCTCAATCGAGGCAGCAAAGCGTTCACGAAGTTCTTCAGCGCGGAAGGGCATTTTTAAAAGCTAGAAGCAAGATGCGACAAGGTCGAAGGACTTTCAGCCTGTCGCTAGAAAGTGCTCAACCCATTTTTGCACACTCTCTGGCTCCAGATCATAACCGACAGCGCGTGGTCCGCTCCAGTTGACACCGATCAATATCGAATCCCTCGTTAGGCCGGGAATCCATTTATTTGCGAAGTCGTCCCACGAAATCTCGTGCGGCTCGAATTCGGCGTATGCAGGGACGGTTTTAATAATTTTTTCAACACGAGATCGAGAAGACCAAAAAGGTTGGGCTCGTTGCCCCGATGTGCCTTTCGGGGCAGGAAAGCCTCCGCTGTCGCGAATTGTCCACACTCTCATTTCCTTGGCCACCTCACGATAAAACGCAGCAGCCTGACTTGCGGCCTGAGACATAAGGAAACTAAAGTTGAAACGTCTTCGCCACCTCGGCCCAAATCGCCGCGGCGGTTTGGTCGATGGTGCCGGCGGCGGGGAGGATTTTGACGCGGGCGGGATGGGCCTTGGCGACTTCGAAGTAGCCTTGGCGGACGCGCTCGAAGAAATCGAGCGGCTCGGCTTCCATGCGGTCGAAGGCCGCGCCTCCGGCTGCTTGCGCACGGCCGATTTGCCTCTGGCGCGCGGCCTCGGGCTCAAGGTCGAGCACGAGGGTGAGGCGCGGGATATATGTGCCAACAACCAGCGCGTTGACCCGCTCGACGATCTCACTGGGCAGCTTCCGGCCCGCGCCCTGATAAACCGTGGTCGAGTCGAGAAAGCGGTCGCTGAGCACCCACGTGCCCTGGTCGAGCGCGGGCATGATGACCTTGCGGACGAGTTCCGCGCGGCTGGCGAGAAAGAGCAGCAACTCGGTGTAGGGCGACATCCCGCGGCCCTCCGGCGCGTGTTTGAGCAGGTGGCGGATCGATTCGCCCAGCGCCGTGCCGCCCGGCTCGCGCGTGACAATGACCTTGTGGCCGAGGCCGCGCAGCCGATCGGCGAGCCGTTCAATCTGTGTCGACTTGCCCACGCACTCGCCGCCCTCCAGCGAGATGAAACGCATCGGCGGACAATTCATTTCGACAGGATTATCAAATTGCCCGCGTTTTGACAGGAAGAATGCGGGCCTCGCATAACGACGAAATACTCGCTAGTCCGCGTTGCTGGACTCGAGCTCTTCCGAGGTGTCCTCGAGCAGGTAATCGAAATCGGTCTTGCTGAGGCTGCCGGTGAAGCCCTCCTCGCCCAGCACGTCCTGCGCGAGCTGCGCCTTGCTCTGCTGCAGCCGCCAGATTTTTTCCTCCACCGTGCCCTGCGTGACGAGCCGGTACGCGATGACCGTGCGGTCCTGCCCGATGCGGTGCGTGCGGTCGATCGCCTGCGCCTCCACGGCCGGATTCCACCACGGATCGTAAAGCACGACGTAGCTCGCCGAGGTAAGATTGAGGCCCGTGCCCGCCGCCTTGAGCGAGAGCAGGAAGACCGCGGGCTCCTTGCAATCGTGGAACGCCTGCACGATTTCGCCGCGCTGCGTGGTCTGGCCGGTGAGCATGAAGTAGGGGCGATTGCGCGCCTCCAATTCGGTCTTGAGAATCTTCAGCATCTCGACGAACTGCGAGAAGACGAGCACCTTGTGCCCTGCCGCGTAGAGCGGCTCGAGCAGTTCGAAAAGCGACGTGGTCTTGCCCGAGCCCAGCCCCTTCTTGCCGCCCGCAAGCGAGGGATGACAGCAAATCTGGCGCAGGCGCGTCAGCGCGGCGAGGACGTGCATGCGCGACTGCCCAGCCGGCGCATCGAGCGTCGAAAGCGCCTGGCGGCTGCGCTGCAATTCCGCGAGGTAGAATTTCCTCTGGCCCTCGGTGAGCTCGCAATCGATGCGCTCCTCGATGCGGTCGGGCAAGTCCTGCGCGACCTGCTTCTTCAGGCGGCGCAGCATGACCGGCCGCATGCGGCTGGAGAGCAGCGCCCGCGCCGGCTGCGTCGCGCCGCGGTCGTACTGCTCGAGGAATTTGTTGCGGTCCGGCAGGTAGCCCGGATGGACGAACTCCATGATGCTCCACAAGTCGAGCAGGCGATTTTCCAGCGGCGTGCCGGTAAGCGCCAGCTTGTGGTCCGCCTTCAGCGCCTTGGCCGCGCGCGCGACCATCGACTCAGGGTTCTTGATGTTCTGCGCCTCGTCGAGAATGATGGCGCGGAAAGAAAATTTTTGCAGCGCGGCCAGATCGCGCCGCAGCAGCGCATAGTTGGTGACAACGAGATCGTGCTGCGGGATTTCCTGCCGCAGCGAATGGCGATGCTCGCCCGCGGTCAGCAGCAGCACCTTCTGACTCGGCGTGAATTGCTGCGCCTCGCGGTTCCAGTTGAAGACCACGCTCGCGGGGCAAATGACCAGCGACGGGGCGTTGCCTTCCTGCTCCCTCATGTGCTGCAGCCACGCCAGCGCCTGCACCGTTTTGCCCAGGCCCATGTCGTCGGCCAGCAGCGCGCCGAGCCGGAACCGCGATGCATAGGCGAGGAAATGCAGCCCGGTCTGCTGGTAAGGCCGCAGCTCGGCGATGAGCCCCTTCGGCGCATCGATCTCCGGCAGGCCCTTGAAATCGCTCACCGCCTGCCGCAGTTGCTGGACGACCAGCCCGCCCTCGCCGTCGACCAGCGTCTCAAGCTTCTTCCACGCGGCCTGTTGCGCGCCGGACATCTGCCACGCGCCAACCTGCTGCTCGCCCGCGCCGACCTGCACGCCGATCTCCGCCAGCGCCGTGACCGCCTCGGCCATCGCGGCGGCTTCCTCGCGCTCCATCCACGTGCCGTTGGAAAGTTTGACGTATGGATCGTCGCTCTGGTGCAGCCGTTCCCAGTCCGCGTCGGTCAGGTTGAGCGTCTCGTCCTCCCACTCGGCCCGCACGCTGAACCAGTCGATGCCGGTCGATTGAATCTTGAGCTTGGGGAAACGCCGGCGCTTGCCGCTGATCAAATGCTGGAAGCGGCGGTTGGCGAAATACTGCCAGCTCGGCGAACGGTCTTTCCAGTGCTGCAGCACTTGCGGAATGCGCTGCGGCTGCAGGATGAGCCACCAGCCGGAGTTGTCCGGCCGTCCGCACAACTCACCGCGCTCGATCTCGAAGCCGCGCAGCCAGGCCAGCGCATCGAGCGTGTCCGCGTCCGCCGGCACGTCGTCCCAAATCTCGACATCGTTGCTGCCGTGCGTGGCATTCTTCGTCCCTTCGACGACGGCGCCCTTCTCGTGCACGACCATCTCCGGCGGCGGGAGATGGATGTAATCGTCCTGCTCACCCCCGGCGAATTCCGCGTGCGTCGATTGCGCCTTGCTCCAGCCGTCGTCGGCCCATTCCCACGAAAGGCGGCCTTCCCTCGCCTGGGCCTTGAGGCGAATCTGCAACGCATCGTCCTCGTCGAGATGAAAGTAGAACTTCACCTGCGCGGGCACCTGCCGCAGGTGTACCTTCACCTGCTGCTGCAAGTGCGGATAGCGGCGCAGCAGCGGCGGCAGCACCTGCCCGGCGGCGGCGACCTCGAGCGAGTTGATCCCCTTCTTGAGCGCGAGCGCCATGAGCGAGCGCGGCGGGCGTTCCGTCAGGCGATAGAAACAATGCTTCACGCACACGAGCTCAAGCTCGGGCCGCGGATGGTCCGACTTCGGCGCGAGGAACAGGCGCACGTTCTCCAGCGGCTCGCGCAGGCCCGCGGCGGTGACCACCTCGAAATTAAGATCGAGCCGCGACGCGCTCGCGCCGCCGCGCGCCGGATCGGTCGCAGGCTTGAGCTGCGGCACGATGCGCGCGCTGAGGGGGCTGAATTCGACCGGCTGGCCGTCGTCCCACTGGCAGCGGCCGCTGCTGCCCCACTGCGTCAGCCAGGTGAGCAGGCTGCGGTTGTCGTTGAGGAACGGGCTGGTCACGCGGTTCTTGTCGGTGAGCAAAATGGGGAGGAAATCGCTGAGCCAGCGCAGCAGCACCTGGTCGTCCGCATTGAAAAGCTCCGGGCGATTGGCCGCCTCATTGCAGAGGCCGCGCACCTGAAAGAAATTGCGCGAGCCTTCCTTGAGCTTCGGCGAATTCACGCGCAGGTCGATCTGCAGGCGCGCCTCGAGCGGATCGAAGCCGGCGTCGATTTTCCACACGATGCGCAGTTCGCGCCGCGGATGCGCCGGCGTATCGTCCGCGCTATGGCCGAGCCAGTCGACCAATTCACGCCGGAACGACTCCGCTTCCTCCGCGCGCTCCTGCGCTTCAAAATCGGGCCGGTCGAGGTAAGGCAGCAGCGAGGACGGAATCTTGCCCTTGTTGCGGCGAAAAATTTCCCGCGCCAGGCGCCACGCGAGTTTTTCCGGATCGGCCTCGCGGCAAATCGTCGCGCCGATGTCGGAATCGAAGAAGTCGGGCAGGTCGATCTGCGTTTCCTTCAGCAGCGTGCTGAGGTGCGCAAGACGGTCCCATTCGCTGCGAGCCTGAAAAAGTCGGGTAAGGGTCTGGCTTTCGGGGCCGGGTCTCGAAGAGGAATGGGATACGGGACGGGTCGGCATCGTCAATCGCTCAGTATGCGAGTTTCGCTGCGATGAGCAACAACCAAACGTAATTGGACGCTTTACCCAGCGCCCAAGCCCGCTCAGGCCTTGGTGATTTCCTGGCCCTTGGCCGTGTCTTTAACTTTCCAGCCGAGCGCCTCGATGGCCTTGCGCAGCTCATCGCTCCTGGCGAAATCCTTCCCCTTGCGCGCAGCGGCGCGGTCGTCGAGGAGCTTCTGTACTTCGGGTGGAATGGACACGGTCGCGTCGCCGAGGCCGAGGATGGAATCGACCTGTCCCCACACGGCATCGAAGACCTGCGCGTCGGCTCGGCTCAACAATCCTCCATCCATGGATTTATTCGTTTCACGAATCCACTGGAAAAGCTGACCCAGCAGGTCGGCGATGTTCAGGTCGTTGCCGAGCGCCTTATTTACATCGTCCAAAAGCTTTTGGGCGAGGCCTGTGTCTCGGCCCGGATCGGCGGCTTCCGCGGCCGCTTGTTTGATCCGCTTTCGCCACTCATCGATTCGCGCGAGCGCCGTCTTCGCGTCATCCATTCCGTGCCACGTGAAGTTGAGATTTTTCGCGTAGGCGGCGCCGGAGATGAGCGCGTAGCGCAGCTCGCGGCCGGTGAAGCCGCGCTGCAGCACGTCGCGGATGGTGTACATGTTGCCAAGCGACTTGGACATTTTCTGGCCGTCGACGAGCAGGTGCTCGACGTGGAACCAGTGGCGCACGAAGGGCAGGCCGGTCGCGGCTTCGCTCTGCGCGATTTCGTTCTCGTGGTGTGGAAAGCGCAGGTCAACGCCGCCGCCGTGGATGTCGATTTGCGGACCGAGGTGCTCCATGCTCAGCGCGGAACATTCGATGTGCCAGCCCGGCCGGCCCTTGCCCCAGGGCGAATCCCAGCCGACGTCGCCGTCGGCCTCGACCCACTTTTTCCAGAGCACGAAATCGCCAACGCCTTCCTTTTCGTACTCGTCCTGGTTCACGCGCGCGCCGGAGATCATGCCCGCGAGGTCGAGATGGCAGAGGCACCCGTACTTCGGAAACGAGGCGATGCGGAAGTAAACGGAGCCGTCATCCGAAACGTACGCGGCCTTCTTGTCGATGAGCTTCTGGATCAGCGCGACCATCGACGGGATGAAGTCGGTCGCGTTCGGCGTGCGCTCGGGGATCTCGATGTTGAGTGTCTTCGCGTCCTCGAGGAACGCCTTGCCGAAGACCGCGGTGTAGTCCTTGAGCGGAAGATTTTTCGCGCGCGCCCCCTTGATCGTCTTGTCGTCGACGTCGGTGAATTGCATGACGTGATCGACCTGGTAACCAAAATGTTTCAGCGCGCGGCGCAGCAGATCGACCGCGACGTAGGTGCGGAAGTTGCCGATGTGGGCGTAGTCGTAGATGGTCGGGCCGCAGACGTAGAGCGTGACCTTCGGCGGGTGCAGCGGCGCGAGCGGCTCGACCGCGCGCGACATCGTGTTGTAGAGCTGGAACGTCGGCTGGGGCATGGGCTAGTCCGGCAGGGTCACGCAGGCCACGGCCATGGCCGCGATCCCCTCGCCGCGGCCGGCGAACCCGAGCTTCTCGTTCGTGGTCGCCTTGAGATTGACGCGCTCCGGCGCGATACCGAGGGCCGCGCCGAGCTTTGCTTTCATCTTGTCGAGATGCGGCGCGATCTTCGGCGCTTCCGCGATGACCGAGGCGTCGACGTTCTCGAGCACCGCGCCGCGCTTTTCGAGCAGGAGCCGGATTTGCTCGAGGAAAACGAGACTGCTCACGCCGCGCCAGCGTTCGTCCGTGTTGGGGAAGTGATGGCCGATATCGCCCTGCCCGAGTGCGCCGAGCACCGCATCGGCCAGCGCGTGAATAAGCACGTCGGCGTCGGAATGGCCCTCGAGACCCTTGTCGTGCGCGAGCTCAATGCCGCCGAGGAAAAGTTTGCGGCCCTCGACGAGGGGATGGACGTCATAACCGATGCCAACGCGATTCATAAGAACCGTCTACCATGCCTGAAATCGCGCCAACAACAAGGAGAAGGCGCGGCTGGCGCGGCGTTACGGTTGCGCGGTCTGCGTGTCCGCCGTGGAGGTCGTGGGGCCGGTGGTATCAGCGAGGAGCTTCTCGAGGCGCGGGTCCTTGGCGATGCCGAGCTCCAGCGCGCGGTTGTACTCGCGGCGGGCCAGCTCGAGCAGCGGCGGCTTCTGCGTGGCGTAGACGAGCGCGAGGTTGAAGTGCGCGTCGCCGAAGTTCGGGTCGAGCTCGATGGCCTTGCGGAATTCCTTCTCCGCGACTTCCGACCAGCCCTTCTGCGAGCAGGCGCAGCCGAGGTAGTTGTGCGTCTTCGGGTCGTTCGGGTCGAGCGCCTTGGCCGCGTTGAGCGCGTCGATGGCGTTCTCGAACTGGTTGAGCTGGTAATAGACGATGCCGAGGTTCGAGTAGGAGAACGCATCGGTGGGCGAAAGTTTCACGGCCTGCTGCAGCGCCTTGAGCGCCTCGTCGAACTTGCCCTGCTGAAAGCGGACGACGCCGAGATTGCTCCATGCGTAGAGCGACTCGGGATACTTGTCGATGATGCTCTGGTATTTCGCGGCGGAGTCATCGTACTTCTGGTTCTTGAAGAGGTCGGCCGCTTCCTGCGCGGTCTCGCGCATGTCATCGGGCAGGCGCGCCGTGGTGGAGAACTGCGTGGGATCCGTGGCGGTGTCGGTCGAAGTTGTCGTCGTCTTCGTGACGGTCTGGTCGATCACCTGGGTTTGCGGGGGCGGGATGTTGCTGACGGTCTTATCGGGCACAGGCGGCGTGGAGGTATCGGTCACTGACGTGGGCGGCGGCGCCGGCGGCTGCTGATTGCCCACCTGGGTCGGTGGGATCGGCGCGCTCGGATCGGGCGCGTTGGTCGGAGCCGGGGTGCCTGACGTTACGGTGCCGGTAGCGGACGGCGCGTTGTTCGTCGGCGTGGGGTCGCCGGAAACAATCTGCACTCCATTGTTGTCCGGAGCGGACGGCGGAGTCGTCGCCGCCACGTTGGTCGTGGACGCCGGCGTCTGCGTGCCCGCGGTATTATCCGGGGACGGCGGCGTGACGGAGGAAGGCGCGGCGTTCGTGTCGCCGGTCGATGCCGTCGACGGATTCTGCGCCACGAAAGTATTGGGCGCCGGAGGAGGCGTGGACACCTCAGGCGAGGGATTGCGCAGGCTGGCGAGCAACTGCCGCTCTTCGTCGGTGGTTGGCGGGGTCATCACGGAGGTCGCCTCATCGAGATGCTCCTGCAGCACGGTCGACTTCAGCTTGAGGTTGTCGAATTCCTCCTCGATCAGCTTCTTCGCCATGTCGCGGCGCCCCTGCTCCTGCAGTTCGCGCGTAAGGATGCTGCGCATGATTTCGTTCTCATGCTTGAGCTGGAGGTACTCGGCGCTGCCGGGACCGGCCGCGGCCAGCTTCTGGTTGGCGGTGACGAGATCGGCGTTGGCCTGGTCGAGCTGCTGCTTCAGCGTCGTGGTCGTGTCCTGCAGCGCCTTGTTCGCTTCCTGCGAGGCATCGAGCTGGTCCTGCAAATTCTTCACCTGCGTCAGCGCCTGCGCGAGCTTCGACTTCGGGTTGCTGCGGATGGAATCGAGTTCCTTCTGCGCCGCGGCCAGCTTGTCGGCCAGGTCCTGGTTTTGCGCGGCGAGCGTCGCCATCTTTTGGTCGGCGGTCTGCGAGCCCTTATAAGCGGCCAGCTGCTTGTTCACCGCCTCGAGCTGATTGCGATAAGCGTCCGACTGCGCGCTGGCCTCCTGAAACTTTTGCTTCATCACGCCAAGCTCGGCGGTCACCGCATCGAGCTTCGACTTCATGTCCATCGCATCCGGTGTCGCGCCGACATCGGCATTGAGCGTCGGATTGTCCACCTGCGTCGTCACACTCTGCTGGTCGGCCTTGGGCTGCAGCTCGAGAATCTTCGCCTTGCAGTCGGCCATGCGGTGCAGCACGAGCGCCGTTTCCCAGTTGGGATCGATTTTGTTGATCTTGGCAAGACCCTCGTAACAATCCTTGAAATCCGCGAGAGCGCCTCGGTAATCACCGTGACGTTCCATCTGCTCAGCCTCATTGATCTTGAGGTAGACGTTGAGGTACTGCTGCTGCCGGGTTTCCTCAGCCTGGACGCAAGGGGCGGCTAGTATTCCCACACAAGCCAATGTCAAAAATACACGCCAACGCATGTGTTTAAATTTAATGGGTTTAACCGTAAAAAGTCAATCATCTCTTGGATTGCCAGCAATCTATTTACGCTATTTATCCTTACCATTTCCGAGAATATCGACCGCCTCCCGCACGCGCCACGACGCCCTTTCCAGCGCCGTTTGCGCGCGTTCCGCATTGCACTCGGCCAGCGATTCCACCAGCCGCACCGCCCGGGCGCGGAGTTTGTCGTTGGTCGCCTGCACGTTGATCATGAGATTATCACGCACCCGGCCCAATCGCACCATCGCAATCGTGCTGAGCATATTAAGCACGAGCTTTGTCGCCGTGCCCGCCTTCATCCGCGTCGAGCCCGTAACAATCTCGGGGCCAGTGGGAAGATCGATCGCGACATCGACCGGCACACGGATCACCCTCTTTGGATTACAAGTGAGAAGGATCGTGCCCGCGCCGGTCTCGCGCGCGAACTCCAGCGCGCCGAGGACGAACGGCGTCTGGCCGCTGGCCGCGATGCCGCAGACCACGTCGCGCTTGCTCAATTTGCGCGCACGCAATTCGGCCACACCGGCTTCGCGCGAATCCTCCGCGCCTTCCTGGCTCTTGAAGACCGCGGCCGGTCCGCCGGCGATGATGGCCTGCACCTGCTCGGGCGGCGCGTTGTAGGTCGGCGGCATTTCGCTCGCATCGACCACGCCGAGGCGGCCGCTCGTGCCCGCGCCGACATAGATAAGACGTCCGCCCGCGGCGAGCTTCTTCGCCACCAGCGCCGCGGCCTTCGCGATGTTCGCACGCTCGGCGGCCAGCGACTTTTCCACGTAACGCTCCTCGCGGATAAAAAGGTCCACCAGTTCCGGGATCGATTGGCGATCAAGTCCGCCCGAGCGCGGATTGCGCTGTTCGGTCGTGGCCTGCGCGAACGCGGCGAGGCGCGCCGGCTCCGCGATCGGCTTGCCGTTCTTCCGCGCCGTTTCCGGCTGCGGAATTTTCTCCAATCCCACCAACCGCGCAGCGCCGAACGTTCCCGGCGTCGTGAGCAGGAACGATTCGGCCTTCGGGAAAACACGCGCCAGCGCACTCTGAAAACTCGAGATGTAGCGCGGTTGATTGTCAAAGAGACCGCCAACAAGCGAGACCCGCGGCCTGGCCAACTTCAGCCGGCCCGCGATAAAGCCGACCTTTTCCGCGAGCGCGGCGGCCGCCTCATCGATGAGCGCCGTGGCATCACGGTCGCCTTTCTCCGCCGCGAGAAACACGCACCGCGCCCATTGCGCGACCGCGGTCTTGCTCACGTCCTGCAGGAAAATGGACGTGGCTTCCTCCATCGTCGCCTTGCCGCAGGCGGCGAGAAATTCGCGCGCGAGCGGAGTCTCCGCCTTGTCCCGGTCGTAAGCATAATAGGCCGCCTCGAGTCCGCGCCGCGCGATGTCGTAGGCGCTGCCGCGGTCGCCGAAGAGATGGCCCCATCCACCCGCCGCCTCGATCGGCGACGAGCCGGAAGTCTGTCCCGCGACATTCGAGCCCGTCCCCGCGATCACCACGATGCCGGGCCCATCGCCGAACGCGGCGGCGAGCACGGAGCGCGTGTCCTCCATCGCGCGAACCGCCGCGGCCTTCGGCCAGACACGGCGCATGACCGCGGAGACGCGCGCCTTTTCCTGCGCCAGCAAGCAGCCGGCGAATGCGCCGCCGATGGTGCTCACCTCCGCGCCGGCGTCACGGCGAATGCCGCGGAACAATGTCTCCAGCGCGGCATCGGTCAGCAAAAGCGTGTTCCCGGGACCGGCCGCCCCTTGTTTCAACAGCTTGCCGTCAGGCGTCAGCAACGCCCAGGTCGTCTTTGTTCCGCCACCTTCAATGCCCAGAATGGGCGTGGCCAAATCCCTTTTAGACATGTTAGAAGTATCGCTTTTGCAGCGCGCAGAGGCGAATGAAATTTGGCACGGAGGCGATTCCCTCCGCGTTCCTCAAAAACTGGCAAAGCAAGCCAGGGACGGCGGAAACCGCCGTCGCCTATCCTGCGAAAAAAGGCGGTCCGAAAATAATCCGGACCGCCCTTTTAAAATCGATCGGTGCTTTAGTAGCGACCGCGACCGCGATCACCACGGTCACCGCCACGACGCTCGCCACGGTCTCCGCCGCGACCACCGCCGCCGCCACCACCACCACCGCCGCCACGGTATCCACCACCACCGCCGCCGCCACCACCGCCTTCACGCGGTTCCATGGGACGAGCTTCATTGACGGTCAACGCGCGGCCGTTGATTTCCTGGCCATGGAACTTCGCGATGGCAGCCTGCGCTTCCTCTGCGGTTCCCATTTCCACGAAACCGAAGCCACGGGGACGCCCCGTCACGCGGTCGTTGATCATTTGCACCCGCGCGACGTTGCCCGCCTGGGCAAACAAATCGGTCAGGTCGTTTTCAGTCATGCTAAAGGGCAGATTGCCCACGTACAGTTTAACGCTCATTTTTCCTCTCTGATGGCTCGCTGATGTTTCCGTATCGGATCTACGACGCCACTGAGCTTTAAACTCACCTAGCACCGAACCTCAACTTACCTTGAGGCGGTATCGTAGGAGAAGACCCGCCTTGCGCAAGTAAATTCCTATGGAAATTAATCACCCATCTAATATATCCGGCAGCCGGCACAGCTTCACCAGCGGACGAGCAAACAGAGCAACGCATGACTCCAGCGCAAGGCGGCGTCGAGCACCGCATCCCAAGCGCCGAACGGAATCGCGCCGTGGCGGATCGAGCCGGTCATGGCGCGCAGGATGTCGCGGTCCGGCACGGTGCGCCCGGCCTGAATCTTCTTGCGGCGGGCGCGAAACGCGGGCGTGCGTGATTCCGTGAGAATCGCGCGCCAAAGATGAATCCGGCGCGGGTAAAGCTTCCAAATGCGCAAACCGAGGGCGATTTCCGAGGCCAGGATCCATGGCGCGAGCAGCACCCGCGTCGCCGTCTTCAAATTCGCCAGCAGGAGCAGGTAACGGTTCCGCTCAAGATAGAACAGGCGTTCACCCCCCGCATCCATCGGCTGCCGCCAGAAACGATGGTCATGCGTTACGCGGCTCTCGAGCGCGAGCACATTGTCCAACCCGGCCATGCGCACCCGCCAGCCGAGATCGGTGTCATCGGCGTAGAGAAAAAGGTCCTCCCAGAAAATGCCGGTCAGCCCAAGCTGCGCGTTCATCGCCTCCAGCGTCGCCGGCCGGAACGCCAGCGCCGCACCGCTCCCGGAGAAAAGCGCCGGATGCTCCGGCAATTGCGCGGCCATCTCGCCATAATTCTGCACGAAACCGAAGCCGAGAAAATGAAGCGCGTTGCCACAGGAGTTCACCGTGCCGTCGGGTAAAAGCAGCAGTGAGGCCGCGGTGCCGACGCGCGGATTTTCCAGCGCCGCCACCAGCGGCTGCCACCAGCCCTGGTGCGCGACCGTGTCCGGATTGAGCAGCGCAATCACCTCGCATGGCATCTCGTTTTGCAGCACGGTGTAGACCGCGTTGTTGCCGCGCATGAACCCGGCGTTCTCCCGGTTCGGCAGCACGCGCAGGTCGAGCTCGAGCGTGGGCCGCACCTTTGCAATGGCGGCGAGCGTGCCGTCGCTCGAGGCGTTGTCCCAGATCACCACCACCGTTTGCGCGCGATCCACCGTCGCCTCCAGGCTGCGCAGCAGCGGCCCGATGTGGCGCTCGCTCTGGTAAGTGACGATGATGATGCCGAGCTTTTTCAACGCGGCGCAGTCTGGGTGAAAAACAATTTTGACGGAATAACGGAATGGACGGAATGGACAGAATTTTTGATGGGCTTAATAAGATTAGGATGATTTTTGACCGGCCTCCCCATTCTGCTAATCCCATCCAAAACTGCTCCTCATTCCGTCCATTCCGTTATTCCGTCACTCTCATCTTCGCTCTCGGAAAACGGCAAAAAAAATCCTGAACAAATCCGTTGTCTCCGGAATTTCTTTCGATACGCTTGCGTTGCGATGATCGTCTCACGTCCGAAGCTATCGTGGACCGAGAGAATGTATCTGCCCGGCATTTTGGTCGGACTGAAGATCACCGCGGGCCATTTCTTCCGCTTCGTTTTCGGCAAGGGCAAACAAACGATGCAGTATCCCGAGGAGAAATGGACGCTGCCCCCGCTTTATCGCGGCGCGCCCACCCTGGTGCGCGATGAGGAAGGCCGCGAGAAATGCGTGAGCTGCCAGCTCTGCGAGTTCATTTGTCCGCCGCGCGCCATCCGCATCAAGCCCGGCGAAATTCCGCTCGATTCCCCCCATGCCAAGGTGGAGAAAGCGCCGCAGGCCTTCGACATCGACATGATCCGCTGCATTTACTGCGGCCTGTGCGAGGAAGTCTGCCCCGAGGAGGCGATCTTCCTGCTCAAGGACTACGCCATCACCGGCGTGTCCCGCCACGAGATGGTGCACGACAAGGCGAAGCTTTACGAAATGGGCGGAACGCTGCCCAAACCCATCCACAAGTGGGACGCAAAGAAGTAACCCGAGCCCGAACTTGGGAGCCAAGGAGAATGAAATGACGGTAGTTTTACCTCAGGACCTCGTTGTCATTTTCTTTGCATGGATAGTGATTTTTCTCGTGTCACTGTCCCATGCCATGGGGCGGGTTGATCTGGATCCCGTCTCGCGGCTGACGTGGGTCGTCGTTTTGATTTTAGTGCCCTTTTTTGGCGTCCTGCTTTACGCAATATCCCTCCTGACCATTCGCCAACCACGCCAGACCTACGAAAGCGATGTCTCGGGCACTCCCTGGGCCGACAACCCAGGGTTTACGGGCAAAGATTCGAAGGATTGAAGCACCATGCAGCCCCTGTTCTTCTGGATTTTTTCGATTGGGATGATTCTCTGCGCGCTGGCGGTGGTGTTCAACCGCAACGCCGTGGCGAGCGCCCTCTGTTTCACCTTCGCGATCTGTTTCATGGCGGGGTTGTTCGTCATGCTCAGCGCCTTCTTCCTCGCCGCGGTGCAGATTCTTGTCACGGCCGGCGCGGTGATGGTGCTCTTTCTCTTTATCATCATGCTGCTCGACCTCAGCGCGATGGAGCACGCCCCGCGGCATTGGATCTGGATGGCCTTTTCCGGCCTCCTTGCCCTGGCTTTCCTCGCCCTCATCGGCAAGACGCTGGCCACGCTGCCGGCCATGGCCGAGCCGCCCGCCAGCTACCAATCGCAAGCGCAAGTCACCGCGTTCGGCAAGACCGTGGATCAGAACATCAGCCAGTCGCGCATCGACAAGGGCGACGACACGCACCGGATCGGGCGGCTGCTCTTCGCCACCAAGCCCGCGCCGGGCGAGACATGGGAATCGTTCACGTCCTACGTGGCGCCGTTTGAGATCACCAGCTTGCTCATTCTCGTTGCCACGATCGGCATCATCGTCCTCTGCAAGCAGGAGGAGCGCCCGCGTCCGCATCACCGCGAGGAAATTTCCCGCGAGGCCCCGCCCGTCCCGCCCGTGCGCGAGGACCGCGAAGCCGCGCTCAAGACGTAACCCCATCCCCTTTCCGCGATGCAAATCACGCTCAATGACTACCTGTTCGTCGCCGGCACCTTGTTCGCCATCGGCCTCTTCGGCGTGCTCATGCGGCGCAATTTGCTCATCATCTATATGTCGCTGGAGATGATGCTGCAGGCGGCCAACCTCACCTTCGTCGCCTTCAGCCGCTTCAATCATCACATGGAAGGCCAGGTCTTCGTCTTCTTTGTCATCACGGTCGCGGCGGCGGAGGTCGCGGTCGGCCTCGCGCTCATCGTCGCGCTTTACCGCCTCAAGCAGACCACGACGGTACGGGATCTCACCAAGCTCAAGTTTTAGAATCCTATGGACCACTACGTCGCCTGGTTTCTTCTCATCTGTCCCCTGGCCGCGACGATTGCGATCCTGCTCGGATGGCACAAGCAACCAAGTCACGCCATTTTTGCATCGATCGGTTCATCGGTACTTTGCTTTCTCATCGCGCTGACCGTCTTCGCGGGCTGGGTGCCCGCGCCAAAATCGTTCATGTGGATCGACCTGCCCGGCCTCCAGGTCGATTTCAGCATGATCCTCGACCCGCTCTCCAAAGGCATGCTCCTCGTCGTCACCGGCGTCGGCATGCTCGTCCATATTTTCTCCTACGGCTACATGGAGCACGACCCGGGCAAGGGCCGCTTCTTCGGCGGGCTCTCGATCTTCATGTTCTCGATGACCGGCATCGTGCTGTCGTCGAACCTGATCATGCTTTTCATCTTCTGGGAAGGCGTGGGCTTCAGCTCCTACCTGCTGGTCGGCTTCTGGTATGAGCGCGAGAGCGCCGCGCAGGCCGCGAACAAGGCGTTCGTCTGCAACCGGCTCGCCGATTTCGGCTTCATGACCGGCATCCTGCTTTTCTGGTTCCTCATGGGCACCGTTTCCGTCGAGCCCAACGTGCTCGCCGGCGTCTACGCGCAGCACGCGCTGCCCTGGATGGGCAGCATCCTCGATAACCACTCGGTCCTGGCCGCGAGCGCGCCATCGGCCTCCGTCGCCACGCAGCTCGGCGTGCACGCCAATCCCGTCCTGCTCGCGATCATGGTCGTCGGCCTTTTCTGCGGCTGCATCGGCAAGTCGGCCATGTTCCCGCTGCACGTCTGGCTGCCCGACGCCATGGAAGGCCCCACGCCCGTCTCCGCGCTGATCCACGCCGCCACCATGGTCGCCGCCGGCGTCTACATGCTCTGCCGCGTCTTCCCGCTGCTGCTGCTCTCCGATGCGGGCATGACGGTCATCGCGTCCATCGGCTGCCTCACCGCCGTCATGGCCGCGCTC
>Ga0209611_10006197_pt1 | contig 19715 bp, 11 predicted proteins | sample S1TSphgellanicum_3_FD_187693 | JGI IMG/M metagenome (GOLD analysis project Ga0209611, IMG submission 187693) | Host-associated microbial communities from peat moss isolated from Minnesota, USA - S1T2_Fc - Sphagnum magellanicum MG (SPAdes) (version 2) | ecosystem: Host-associated > Plants > Peat... | reverse complement strand
GGGGCCTATTATTAGATGAAAAATATAAGAAGTTAGTCAATATGGATGGATGTGTAATTTAATAGTTACACCATGGTTGCAAAAATAATTGTAAATTTCAAAAGATGGTGGCTAATTGTAAAAATGATAAAATAGAGTTGCAAATGATAGATAGTTGGATGTAATCACATGTAGTTGCGACTTGCAAATGGAATGGTTACAAATTACAAGATTTCTTGTAGTGTCAATGTCATTCATCACAAAAAAATTCAACAAAAAATTCAATCCATAATTTTAGTTTTGAAGTATATATGTAATTTTCATGTTTTGTGACAAGTATTACTTTTTCACATATAGACTCCATATGTTCAAGTTCTTTAGCATTTGTTGATTTAAGAAAATTGATTAATTTAAATATAAAACTAATAAAAATTACTTTAAACAAGCAAAAATAATCCAATATGTGATCTCCATATGTTACCAAAAAAACTAAATATAAAAATATTGTACTTGTGACAACAATTTTTGGAGGGCTTATTGTGCTTATGCCCATTTATTAACAATTTATAATTCACCATTCTTGAGACTTAAGGATGGTGCTAAAAATTGTATTTGATCTTTTCGTAACTAAAATCATTGTTTTTAATTGTTTGTTAGCTTGAATGTTAGTTTCATTTGAATTCCATACATGATCTATGATGTTGTTGGCTACATAACGATTATAGGTTGGTGTAGAATGAATTGCAAGAAATGGCTATCTTATATATAAATTCACTTAGTCCGTCTGACACAGACGGCGTTCCGCTTGCGTTTTCTACGGCAGAACCGGCCCGGCCTATAACTGACCACCGGCTAGCATTTTCTATGGCGGAACCGGCCCGGACGGAGGGACGGACGGACGAACGCAGAGAAAAGTGAGGGGAATACTGGACGCGGGAGAAAAGTGACGGTGGACGCAGAGAAAAGTGAGGGGAAAACTGGACGCGGGAGAAAAGTGACGGTGGACGCAGAGAAAAGTGACGGGAAAAAGATAAGACGACCGTAGGATGGAGAGCTTTCGAGGTCCTGAAACCCGGGTCCTGAGAGTGAAACCCAGTGCCCGTTTATCGAGGTCCTGAAACCCAGGTCCTGAGAGTGAAACCCAGTGTCCTTTTTCGAGGTCCTGAAATCCAGGTCCTCAGAGCCAAATACCGAGGTCCTGAAAACCAATGTCCTGAGAGCCAAATGCAGCAACGCGGGCTTGCAGGCACGGGCGGATTGTGTCCGACCGTCACGGTTACCCACTAGTATTTATTTACTTTAGAGAACGAGGGTTAGGCAGTTCCAATTTTATTTTCAGAATTTCAATAGTTGAGGAATAAGAATGCAAAAGTACAACTGTTATTGTGCATTTGCAGTCCTATCCGAAAGGTTGGGATGATAAACAGTTTTTCACAAGTTGAGAGTTCAAATTTCAACAATTTTGTCAAATATCAATAAAATCTTCCTTTTCTTCAGCTAGACCTTTTACTAATTTTGTTGTGCTGATCATAAGTCATGAGTATGGTATATAGGCATGCACCTGGTATCAACACTAGTAGCAAGGACCCTACCAGTCTGGTATCAGCCGAGGCAATACCAGTTTTATATCTAATCAGTCTGGTAGGGACTTGAGGTAATATCAGCCTTGTGTACCTTGTACCAGTTTCATACCAGTCACAATATCAGACATGCCTCCCGCCAGTCAAAAATCAGTCTTGGGCCCAACACCAGGACCAGACTGTGTGTGTGTTTTTCTTTTTTTTTGGAAGCACAACACCAGACCTGACTTGACAAGCCGTTGGCACCTCCAAGTCAAGCCCAATGGAGGGCCAGCAGGAATTTCACCTGCACACCACTGAGTTTGAACCCAGGACCTTTTGTGATTCCAGGGTCCCAGAAGGTGCTATAGCAGTGACCCATCACCCCTTCGGCGGAGCAGACTGTTTTTCAAAAGCACCCAACACCAGTACCAGCTGATCTATGAGGGAAATAAAAAGCCCTGATACCAGGACCAGGCTCCAGCAGGTATGTTCAAAAGTGAATACCAGACCAACACTGGTTAGTTTTGTCCGGTTGAGATCTTTCCAATAATGTTATGATTGTTCAATTTGGACATGTTATACATTTTGGGGCTTTTTGGGCGTCGCCACTTTTCAAATAGAAGTGCTAATAATGCAAATACTTAACAAGAGCAAGGAATTAAATGTGATGCAGGTCTTGACACAGTTGCAAGACAATGCCCCGCAAGAAAAAAAAATCAGACAAAATTTATTGTACTTGAACTATGATTTTTTTAAATATATATTTTCAAGGAAAAATAAGTGATTTAGTGGTTTAAATCTTTTTTTCAACTAAAGGATACAAGGTTTGATCCTTTTCTCCAAAAAAATAAATAAATCATGGATGAAATAAATCAAAAAAATAGCTTATATGCAATTTCTTCAAGCTAGATGCCCAGGGAAGAAAAGCATTTTACCTGGGGAGAAAGAGACAAAATGGTAATCCTAACCATGTTCCCTTAAGGAGAAACTTCCAGGGAGAAAGGAATTAAGTTCCCTTTAGGAACAGTTTCCTTTGAGGAGCAACTTATTTAGTGAGAAAGGGACCAAATTGTTTTGAAGAGCAACTTCCTTTGGGGAGCAAGTTCTTGAATGTTTAATCATTGGAAAGCTCTCAAAGCATAAACATCAAAAATGATTTTGTATTTTTGATTAGAGGCTAAGAGATTAAAAATATGGCAAAAAAAAAGGGGGGGGTCAAATTATCCAAGTCTCATTGTTCCCCAAGGCAACTCAATCCAAGGAACTTAGAAATTTGATTCCCAATTCCATTTTTCATCATAATTTTTAGCTCATAACCTCAAATCAAAAATGCAAGATCTTTTTTTATATTTGTGCTTCGAGAGCTTTTCCGAGTGTATGAAGAATATTTGATTTGGACAAAGTTTATCCTCTATACTTATTTCTCAAACATTCAAAAACTTGCTTCTTAGCATAAGTTGCTCCTCGAGAAGATTACTCCTTTGGGCACATGATTAGGATTACCATTTTGTCTCCTTCTCCTCCTCCTTGGGGAAGGTTCATTTTTCCCCACAACATTTAACTTGAAGAAGTTGCAAATAAGTTTTTTTTTAATTCATTTCATCCATGGAAAAGAGAAATTTTGATAAAAGGATCAAATCGTATTCTTTCATTGAAGAGGGAGATTTTAACTACTAAATCACTTATGAACATGTGTTGTTTAATTAAGGTTCATGTTGATATGTTGACATTGTTCAAAAGAGTATTATGATGAAAAATGGAATTGGGAGCAGATGTGAAAACACATTATGTGTTTATTAATGATCCAATAAAAATTATGTGTTTTGAACACAAAACAAGAATGAAGGTTGACCATAGAATTAAAATATTAAAATTGTGTAGAATTGATTTTTTCACGAATAAATTTGTGATTTTTTACGAAGCATTTTTGTCATGAATTTTTTATGTTTGGGCAAGCACGCATTTTCTTTTCTTTCATTATGGCTTGCACTTGCTTAAAATGTTACATAACAAATGATGTTCACCTCATTATGTGTGCATCATGTGAAAAGAAAAAATTGAAAGATTTAATGAACCACAAAAGGAAAGGTGTAATATTCTCCTCATTGTTCTTCCTATGTATTTCCATTTTTAGCTTTTTGATTATTTGTGGCAAGGATGTATGTGTTTTGATAATTTTATTAAGATCTATGTATCATATCATTATTGTTTAACACAATCCATATAATAACAAAATATTTATACCTTTACAAGGATGTTTTAAACGACATGGGTATTTACCTTTCAAAAAAGAAAATAAAAACCTACATATTTGTCAAATTGTTTAAACAAGATGAAACAAAAGATAAAATAATTTGAAAATACAATTTAGTACAAAAGAAAAGTGATCAAATAATGACCAAAGAAATATACTTGCAAATAATATTGTTTTTGAAATCCACATTTGACATTTTGTTGTTTCATAAAATCAAAATTCAACAAAATTGAATAAGGATTTATGAGTGTTTATAAAACATTATACATGCAAAATGCCACTGGACCATTGTTACAAAATTGCATATGTAATGTTAATAAATAAACTAAAATAATTTTGTCTTATGACAAAATCAATGGTTATTAACAATCTAAATTGGGATAATGTCAAGTTTGGCAGTCCAAATTTTCCTATCATAAATATATAGAACTCAAACTTTTGCATGAATTTTCTATTGAATAAATATGATCATTTTGTGTATTCATGATGGACTAAATTTGTGATATTTTCACAACGCCCAAACATGATGTTCATGACTACATGACTATGCAATCCAAAAGACCATGTTGTATTTGCCATTAGGTGCAAATGTGATTGTAGTCTTACTAACCATTTATAAGTACGTCTTTTATCATTAAAATTTTTTGAAGTACAAATTTATTTTGACAAATTCTATCCTACCACATGTCAATATAAGCTTAACTTCAATTTTATTTTTCAATTACGAATTGCCACATGGCAACCACAAGCTCAATATTAAATTACTTGATTCAATTACATGATGCCATGTGGCATGCATTACTACTACATTTTTTTAATCATTTGAACCAATTATGTGATGCCACATGGCATGCACTTAAAGTTAAATTTTGAATTATCTAAGCCATTTACATTATGCCACATGGCATGGTTAAATATCATTAAACTTCATTAAATTTTAATAAACTTAGTTAAACTACACAAAACTTTGCTAAACTAACTTAAATTAATCTAAACTAGGTCATTAGGTTTAATTGGACTAAATTTCACCAAACTTTGTTAGAATAGGCTGAACTAGGTTAAATTTGACCAAATTTGAATAAAATTGGTTAAACTTGGTTAAACTTGGCTAAATTAAATTAACACAATTAAATTAAAGTAAATTTGACTGAGCTTGGTTAAATTAAATCAAATTGAATTGATTGAACTTAGTTAAATTCATTAATCAATATACACTTTGCTAGTTTTGATTAAATTTGACTCCTCTAAAGCAAATTAAGCCAAGTATAAATTATGGGAGTTAAATTATGTCAAATTAAAATAAAACAAGCTAAAGTAAGATGATTTAACTTCATTATGTTACTTAGGAAAAATTAATTAAACTAAGTTAAATTAAACTAAATCAAACTAAACTTGACTAAATATAGCTATATTTAACTATAATAGGCTAAATTAAACTAAACTAAGGTTTTTAGGCTAAATTAGATTAAATTAAACTACTTAGGTTAAATTTGTAAAAATTAAATGAAACTAGGTTAAACTAGGCTACACATGCACTTATTACATATTACAACATTTTAGTAGATGTTGGTGTGATGTGCAAGAATATGTGCAACAAGCTCAATACCACTTACATATCTTCATTTTATTTTTTAAATTCTCAATAAATTCATTTTTCAAAACAAATATAACTATCAATTTATTTAGGGTTGTCATAACTTGTCCAAAAATTTAAACAACACAAGTCTAACCATGTTCATATTTGTTAAGCCCATCATTTGTAATCATAATTATAGTCATATGTGTAATCATAATCATTTATAATCATATTTTTAGTCATATTTATAATCACATAATCATAGTTATGACCATAATCATTAAAATGACAGCATATGGAAGGCATATATGATTGACTACATGACTACATTTGGATACCAATTTCAAATTGTTTTATTCATAAATGCCATCTTTTGGCATTGTGTTTCCTTAATTTTTTTTAAATTCAATTAGGAACATTATTAATTATATGGGCAAAAGACCAACATTGTCTTCATTACAAATGTCATTGCTTGATGATAAATTCTAATAAATTTACAATACAAAAATAATCAACTTCCTATTATATGAATTAAACTATCAAGTTGCGACTCATGGATACACTTAGTATTATTATTGACATTGCAAGAAAGGATACAAGATGAAAATGTTGACATAAACAAGCATGATTTAATGAGATCAAATGGTTTGTATGTTTTTTAACACTCATTTAGTGATCCTTGTCCTTTATGCAAATATTATCTACTAAAAAACAATCCATTTCATTTATTATATAATGTTATAATGGATATCTTTTTATATTTATATTTTATTTATTAACATAATATCTTAGCATCTTTGACACTAATCATATTATTTATACGAAATTATCATTTTCAAAATTACTTTTTCAAAGAGCATTTTTTTGTGAATGAAAATACATATTTTTTGGAATATTCAAGAATATTTTATTCATGACATGAAATATTCAATTCATTAATTATTTTGCAAACATGTGTTGAAGATTCTTTTGTAATATAGTAATCAAATTTATTTAAGAAACCTTTAAAATATTATGAATCTATTAAATTATGTGTGCTTTTCACATCCCATGAATATGTTGTAAAATATTGAAACTTTCTCTTAATGTGTGTTGTCATTTGAATTAAATCCATGGAAGGACAAATGACTTGTTCTCATAAAAGATTTGTAAGAAGGCAAAGAGGGAAGAAAAGAAAGTAGCAAAAAAAAGGGAACAAAAAAAAGAAATGATTTAGTTGTGAATAATACACCAATGCTTGCAAATTAGGTGCAAATTGAAATGGGCAAAACTTTTTATCCCATGCAAATTAATCACTATCTTTTATTATATATTTTTTATGTAGTTAAAACATGTTCAAATTTTGGTTTTTGACTCCAATTTTTTTCTCAAATATTTAATTTTTGATTAAATCAATTGCATGTTTTTCAAATTAGTATCACTATGTATCACACCAAGGTCTTGAAAACTTTAAAATTCCTTTGTGCATGTTATTTTAAAATGCACAAATTAAATTCAAGTACATTTGTATTTCATCTTTTCATTCAACAATTACACTTCTAGGTTTAATCACATATTTAATAATACATTATTTATGTTTTGAAACATGGATATTAAATTATAATTAAATATTTTAACCCACACATCATGATTAGAAATTATCCTAGATGTCCTAAATTTCAACATTCTATTTCATATGAAATGAACAACATGTTTGGTTAGTGTTTTTCTTTTTCAATTTTTATGTTCAAGTAACATCACCAACAAGCATCCCAGTGATTTACAATAAATGACAATATCCTCTTAGAACTTGTCAAAGATATTTAACCCCTTTTATAGTTTGGCTATTAATAATAGCCAAAAATAGGAATTTAACTACACCAACCCAAAATAATTACTTTTTAACAATTTTTTTAAAAAAATCTTTCAACAAAATATTTTTTTCTCAATTTTTTTTTGCAATAGTACAAAATTTTGCACCAGAAAAACTTTGGTCTTGGTGTTTTTTAAACCAATCAACCACATCCTATATACATACATTCTTTAATAGATTTGATATTGATTAATTTTCAATTTTTTCATAACTCTAACAAGTAATAACACTAAATTTAACATGTAGTAGCTTTTGGTTTGTATTGAAAAAAAAATTACAAATAAATTAATATGAAAATCCATTAAATATTTTTTAAATATTTTTAATTAATTTTTTAAAAAAATTGATTAAAATTTTAATTTTTAAAAATTAAATTCTATTTATACTTAAAATTAAAATTAAAATATTTTTATTTTTATAATTAAATTTTATTGATACTTAAAATTAAAATTAAAATATTTTTATTTTTATAATTAAATTTTATTGATAATTTAAATTAGAATTAAAAATATTATGATAAATTTACATTATTCATATTCTACTGATTAAATTAGATATAAAAACATAAAAAATTTAAATTTTGATTTAAATTTTTTTGTGATATTTTAATTGACACCTTTTAATCAAAATTATAAACATATCCAATTCAACATTGAAAATGAAATATCCATCAAAGTTGACAATTTTATATTATTTTTATCAATGTTATGTTTAGGAAATTAGTTAAATTTAATAAATTCATTTTAAACATCAAATTCATTAATATTTAATGGGAAGTGGTATTTAACAATCTTTTAATATCACCTCCACACATGACTTTACAATGGACATTTTATTTTGCCCCTTTTAATCACCCTTTTTTCAAAATGAGAAAATCATTTTTTTCAAAAAATCAATTCAAGTGAACAAGGATGGTGTCAAGTGTACAAAGACTTTTGACCTACAAATTGGAATAAAGAAGGTTGCCAAATGAATGTTTTTCAAGTTTCATGAAATTGTTGAATTCCTAGTCCCATTGTTCATTACAACCAACTGATTCTCTTGGATCCTTCATATGATACCAATCCAATTACAATTCCTTTGCAAATGACATTTTTAGTTGCCTAAAACAAGTCACAAAATGGGGTTTTTCTACTAGTGTTTCTAGTCATCATGATCCCAAACAAGCCTTCCCAAAAGTACCCCTCTTTGGTCAAGTTTTCAAAAAAAGAACAAGTTGTATCAAATGGTTTTGAACCTTTTGAAGCAATTCCAATTATTCCCACAAGGATTTTTTATGGATCTTTGCCACAAAAACTTGATGAGATTTTAGATTTTCTTGGAAAGGTGAGTGCCATGGTTTTCTAGCAAAGGTGAATACCCTAGGTCTTTTGTAGTTCCACTTTATTACCGTTGATTTCTTGTTGATCTTTCGTTTCCTTTCCTTCAAGTTTCTAAAGAATAGGGGGTGGATCTCTTCATTGGTGACGTCCTTGGAAATGTCCATGTTCCCCTTGTTTTTGTTCCTCCTTCAATCACTCCCCCTTGGAACAAGAAGGTGGACAATTATGTTCAACCTACATTCATTTTTGCAAACAAGTTTTTGTCACGGAGGGGTGCTATTTTTTTTTTTAATCCAAATGACTTGAAGATGTTGAAGGACACTCGCTCTTTCCTTGAGAGCTATGTTCACAATCAAGATGAGGTGGATTGTTGTCAACACACTCCCATTTTCTAATAGTGAGGATAAGAACTCAATGATCTTTTATGAATAAACTTTTAAGTCTTCAATTTGTTGTTTACATAATCCACAATAACCTTATCAACTCTCTACATATGATTACAAATGTTCGTGAATTGGGTTATTCTTCTTATAAGATTGCCAAGTTGAGAAATTGGGGATCCCCCATCCCAAGGCTTTGAATTTTTCTTTCATTTTGAAAGTTTCGGTTGCCAAGGATTCAAGGTGATTGAGGAAGATGTTCTCTACAATTGGACTTCCAAAGCTTCCATGTCCACATCCAAGTCTAACTCCCCTTTTACAGCCATTGAGGAGATGCATCCATTCACATTCCAGGCTTTCATTAAGGCATGTTCTCCACTAGGTTTTCTAATTGTGAACATCAACTCTTCCATAGGTGATAGACTTACCACACCAATGATCACATTTATGCTCTTGAGGAATCTCCCTTCTAAATTTCATTATGTTGCATGAAGAACTCTTTATGTGCATGCTAGACATTTGGAGGCATATTCTTGCATTGGAGTCTGATTTGCACGTTTTTAATGAGGTTCTAAAACCTTTGGTTGAGGTAAATGAGACTATTGAAAAGGAACATGCATCTCATAGTGTTGATTTAGACTCCCTATCGAAGTGACCAAATAGGATATTGGATTGTAAGTTAAACATTGAAAAATCCATTTTCATTGAATTATGTTTATGACCTCATTATTTGGATTGATTTTTTCAATTCCTCTTTTTGCAAACACTTGGCTTCCTCATATACTTAGTAGTTTTCCATGGCCTTTCCTTTCTTTGTTTGTAGGGAGTTCTTTCCTAGTCCTTATACCAATCCTTTCATTCATTCCTATGTAAAAGTTCATGCGCAAGTTTTGGCAACTTTGGATTCTCCTTTTTCATCAAATGATTTTCCTAGTTATGATGTTCATGTACTATAATTCATTGATGATGAGGCATATGTTTGATAGTTTCCACATTGAACTTGGGGGTGGACTATTGGATTTTCCAAATGGTCCTAAGCTTAGGTGGTAGAATGATTTGCATTGTTTGCATTATTTTCATGAACTTGGGGGTGGATCATAAACTCGTTCTAAAACTCATGATCCTACAATTAAGAGGAGAGCTCTATTGAACTTTTCAATCAATTAAATTTTTAAAAATAAAATTGGATTGCTATAAGTTCAATTGAAGCCTTCAAAACTTTAGCTTAATCAAATCCATGTTAAACCAATCGACAATTTGCATGTTACAAGCATCAAAATTGTTGATATATGTGTCAAAATACCTCACATGTTAGTTGTAAAAGGGATTAGAACTCATATTACTCCAACCATGGCTTGATAACCTACATACTAAGATTATTTGAGTTAAGCAAACTAGAAGTAACTAGTTTTAAACCCTTCCCTTTTCAAATGAGCCCACCACCTATCTATCAAAATCTATAACCAATTCCATGGCTCTATGCACATTCCATGTCACTAAACCTTGCATATTGACAAATCCATAATGAGTTATCATTTATGTATGGATAACTTTTGCATACTAAGAGAAATACCCCCATTTACAACTATGTTTTCAACTACCAATTGAAGTTGATAACAACAAATACATTTGCAAAATGTTTTTTGCAATTGTAACATATTTTTGCAACTACATACCAAAAAAGTTGACAACAAGAAAAGTGATATTATAATTGAAAGCAATAGACATGTGTCAGCACCATGGAGATTGACCACTTTAGTTTTAAGTTCAAGGTCATTTTCAATTGTTGGATGGGATCCATCTATTCAAATTGCATGACATCATAAAAAAAATAATTGCAAGTTCAACTATGTTGTAGCTTAATTGAGAAAAAGGTCAACCAATAGTTAAGTAACATGGGCACATTCACATCCATAGGCTAAGCCACCTCAACATTAAACTAGGCTATGCCACATGGCAATTGAACATAGGTCACCTAGCCTAAGCCCAAGTTAGGCCAAGACATAGGCACCTAAACTAAGTCTAGAATTGACACATAGGGCATCTAGGCTAGGTTATGTGGCACCTAGGTTAAGTTAAACCCCAATAGCCTATGTGGCCCCTAGGTTAAACTTAAACCTAAGTTATGCCGAGACCTAGGTCACATGGCATTTAGTTTTAAAATCCTATTTCATTTTGGGTTGACCTTTTTTTATTTACTTGTCCCAAATGGCTATTACATTTTCATGTTTTTTTTGGTTCTCCAACATTTTTAGTGCACTTCCTTACATAGTTTGAACTTTAGATTCTTTAAAATTGAAGATAAACAATATGGGATTAACATTTTGATTGTAACCTAATTACAACTTAGTTAGTTGTAACATAGTTGCAACCTAGCTGTAACTCAATTATAAACTAGTCTCAACCTAGTTAGGCCTTGGTTTAAGTTAATAGTAGTTACATTAAGTAAACAAATAATTAATTTACAAACTAACCTAACTACTAATTGGCCTAGGCTAAGGACCCTATTTAGTTGTAATTAAGTCACAATTATCAAAATATTACTATAGATATTAAAATTATTATTTTTGTTATAAATTATTCGAATTAATTATTAATTAATTAATTGTAATGTCTTATAATAATAATTTAAACCATTAATATTATACAATAGTGAGAATTATTATAAAAGGATTATTATGCATATTGGTATAAATTATTATTATTATTATTATTATTATTCATTTTTATATTATAATAATTACCATGTTAATTGATAAAAATTATTACAATAATTAATAATTATAGATTTAAACTCAGACTTAAGCCTTGACATGTGTCACATAAAAGTAAGGCACAATGTGGCACTTAAGTTAGGCTTACACTTAAACCATGTGGCTTGGTTACCTAGGGAAAAATGGCATGGGCTTGGTTAAAAAGGGGTTAATTTTAAAATAAAAACTGCAAAGTCCTTATATTTAGTTTTCAACATGTAGCCAAAGATTTAAAAATGATGGTTAATTTTTTACTTTATTTGCCTTTTATAGGAAGACTTGGGTGAACCTTTTTTAAATAGATTGCCACTTTTTTAACATCTTCCTAAGGATGATAGCCACTTTGGTTACAAACAAAAATTCCAAAATAAAATATTAATAATAGCCCCTAAACCCTCCAATTTGAGAACATGCACAATGTTTCATCCATCTAATTTGGTTTTTTTCATCCATCTTAAACTAACATTACCAAAATAGTAAAATAAATGACTTATGACTTAGCCACATCAACTCTATTAACAATGTTTCATCCATCCAACTTAATTAATTTTCATCCATCCCTAAATGAGGAATACCAAAATACTTGAACAAACAACTTGTGAATTGTGATAGCAATACACTTCATGACATCACATCTTTAATTGAAAATTCAATTATAGGTCACTTGTCAAGTTATTTGATTCCAAGAATTTTCTAGAGATAACATTTCAATTGAACATCATCTCCAACTACTATCCAAATTAGTAAACAACATTATTTATAGCTAACCACCTAATTTTTAATGAAATATTAAACAATTTAGTAACTAAACATACTTGAAAGTTACATGTAATTGAAATTTGTTTCATTAAAAAAAAGGTTGTTTTCTACTAGTGTCACTACTTTGGGAAATTTTGTCATATTATGGGATATGTATGTTCTAGAAGATGGATATTGGAAAAACAATATTGTATCAAAACAATGATTCACATTGTGATGTGTTCATATCATAAGAAAACTCGTGGAATTACTATATCATTACCTTCATCAATTATAATTTTTGGAATATCCTTATCATAATTATTTTTGAAATTTTTATATTGTCGAGTATGGGTATCACAACACACAAAAAATTGATAAAATTTAGATACATTTATGATCAAAAGAAAATTTCAAAATGTGAAATATGCATATTAAAAAAATATATATTAAATTTGTTGATTTTGTACACATGAAGATTTTTGAAATTTTAATTTTGGAGTATGCTTATTAGTAGACATAAAACATTCATATAGTGAATTAAACATTTCAAATCACAAAAACATTTCAAGTATGTATTTATAAATTTTAGTGATTTCCAATTTTGGAATATCCAAATGAAAAGACATGAAATTTTATAATTTTGGTATATGTTCATCAAAAGACAACAAACATTCATTCAATGGAGTTGGCATTTCATATAATCAAAATCCTTCAACATGCATCATGAACATGTGGTTAGAGATATCATACAACATTATTTATAATCTTACAAGATTACATGTCATGAAATGGATTCAAAAAACGTGAAAAAAACAAGGATTTGCCAACACAACAACAAATTTTGAATTTTATGACTGGCTTTTACAACTACATACTAATTAGAAACGACATATGCAACTAGTGACTAATGAGTTACTAAACCCATATTGTTTCACCGATTTAATCACAATGGATGTTCAGTTGCAAAACCCAATCATTTTAACGATTAGGATTTTATTTTTTTTAAATAATGAAATTCCATGTCATCATTAACCTTGGTATGATGTGTAAAATGCACGCCATCTCAATTTAGTCGTTTTATTCGATTAAATGCTACAAAAGACGCCTTGGTGGATGGATGACATGTGTCAAAAATCTATAAACACATTATGAGTCATTGCACATGATCAAAACTCAACCTAATTAAACCCATGTAGCTAGCTTAACCAAAAGTCAACCTAGTTTAACTCATTTAGTCAAAAATCAACCTAGCTTAATCTCATTAAATTAGCTACATGTGTTAAGCAACCTGAGTTGCCTAAATTAAAAACAAATGTCAAACTCCTAACCCAAGAAGCCTAAACTAAATTACCTAACTTAAACCAAGTGGCCTAAATATCATAAGTTGCAAGAGTGAAGACATGAACCTTTCACCTTCATTTTGGGGTTCAAGTCCTCATCCATTGCACTACCACATTTTTTTATACTAATTATATATAACACAAAGTTATAAAGCTCAAAATTTTTAGCTTTGAATTAACCTTGGCCACCCAAAGTTACCTAGGTCAACCTACCTGTTACCTACCAACCTAACTTAGACCTAAACCTCCTTAACTTAACTTAAAATGAACTAGTTTGTAAACCTACTTACTAATCTAACCTAGGTTAATCTAAGTATTCTTTGGATAAAAATTTACCTAGGATAATTATGTCGCATCTAATCACATCTAATCACATCATAGTTGTATCTAGTCACAACATAATTGCATTTAGTTGCACAAACTTGAAGTGGTTACAAACTTAATAAAATATCTTGTAATGAGGTTACTTAAGTTGACTTAGCAAAAAAAACATAATTTGCTAGGAACCTAAACAAGCCTACCTAGGTTAACCTATTAGTAAAGTAACTTATTTTAAGTATATTTAAACATACTAGATGTAATAAAAAATTTATGTCCAGTTAAATAACTTACAAGGTAGCCTATATTATGAAATATGTTTTTACTAAGTAGCATATATACATAGGTTAATTTAATAGGTATGTTAACTTAAGTTAGTTTGTTAAGTAGTTAAAAAGTCAAGAAGTTATGTGTCACCTTTTTCAAAATGACTATTAATATTGTAGTTATAATTACAAGTTAATAATAAATTGTTTAGTACACATACACATGCATGTGAATTCATGACTTTAAAAACCTCATGGCACATAAAAAATTATGGCATGCCATGACAAATATTGGTGCCATAAATTCAAGACACATAAAAACTTATGGTGTCACAAAAATTCATGGATTGCCATGAAAATCTGAGAGGCCTTGTTGCCAAATGGCATGCCCAATCATCATCACATGGAAAATTGAATTGTTAATAATCGCGAAGGACAACAATATTTTCAACTAACTAATAAATGAGATTAATTCATCAAATCAATGACATGAATCATGATGTGAAATTATTGTCACAAGTCATGAGGTGTTACAACTATTAGTCAACCTTGTTGCCATGTGGCATGCCACATGAGCATCACATGACCATAAGTTGTTATTATTCACCAAAAGTTGCAAAAAACAATAGAATCTTGTTATTACTTAATTTTAGATGATTAAAAATACATTAAAATATATTTTTGAAAATTTAATATTTGTGTAAAAACCATTAAGTCATGATATCGACTACAATTGTAAAACCATAATGCCGTGTGGCACCACAATGTTTTTTACAACTATGCAATCATTAACACAAACTTGTAGTTACAATTGTAGTAAAAAAAAAATACTCATTCTATTAACCGGTTGTAAAACCCAAGATGTGTTGTTGTGCAACCATTAGTCCTTCATTATATTATGAATCCAATGTTAATAAACCTCATTTCCCAATCAAAAGTCTTTGAATATACTGGAAGAACACAATGTTAACTATGAACCTTAAAATATGTTCATGCAAATATGTACAAAGTAATTGTACATTTCATTGTTGGCTAAAGAGCCTATTTTCTTGTAATGCATTCAACATAATATTTGAACCATCAATGTTTAGTGCAAAATTTGCAAAACTATTTTTCACTTTGTGTGTAGTAGGAAGCATTGTAAATTTAAAAGCTAACACCAAATGTGAAAAAACATATTCTTCAGGGTTATCATCATTGAAAGTATATGTGCAGTTATCAACATGGGACAATTTCTCATACCAATTACCCATGATGACAACATCACAAAAACATTCAAAATACATCCTAAACAAAAAACAAAAATTCGCCTATTAAACATTAAAACTATGGAAAAAACATATATCATTTAATATGTGTCTATAATAGTCCTAACATCATCCAACTGGAGTGGGGTATTTTCAAAAAAATCTTGTTCACTCTCTATATTCAATAATGTCTAGATCCAAAAATGCTCTAAACTCCAATATTTTTTCCCTCTTTGAATAGGTTGAACATGATTTGTCCCTCTTTGAGCAAGTCAGCACATCGACATAAGTTGGAAAATTGGTTTCTATGTTTTTGTTCCTAGATTGTTTCATTTGACCTTTCCTTTTCAATCTTTGTTTCAATGTTGGTTTGAAAATGCTTAATTTTTTTCATGAAGATTTTCACAAAGTTCTTTTGTCATCCTCTTGTCTCTAAAGCCATTTTCTTCTTAGTGTGTGAAAATAGGGCTACTTTCACCTCCATTCACACTAGGTCTTTCAAATGTTTGTGGTGATGTAAAAAACTTTTCTATGTTCTCGTTTGAATATGATGAACTTTTCAAGGTCTTTGACTACATTTTGTTTATGGACTTTCAATCCAATTCTTCACTTTGCACTCCTAGTGACAAATTGGTGCATAAAATTGGAAATGTAATTATGAAAAAAAAACATTTTCAACATTTGAACTTTTGAGCAATCAAAAGTTTGGACAACTACTTATAAAATGTTGAAAGGAAAAAATCCCATGTCAGCTTCATGAAGTTGAATATTTACCTTCATTTCTATCACCTAAAATTATGTTTGATATCCCCTCTAGCTTACTTGTAAACTATGTTCCAATTGAAACCTTAAAAACTACAATAGGTTTTACTACTTGTTCATAGGCACATTTAGATAATATTCAACATTGCCATATTATAAAATGACACACCATGCACAACAATTATCTTGTCAAAATCCTTGGCTACTATCATATAATAACAAGGTTTTAGTATGAGAATTTCACCCTTGAAATTTTTTAATTTACCAAATTCTCTTGGGATGTCAATGATGTCGATTATGGCCATCTCTCCTTTAAACATGCTCAAGTGAACAATTATCCTTCATAGTTGACAAATCGTCCTTTGAGTCTCTATAATTCTTTGGCATAATTAACAACATGGTATCCTAATCATTGTTGCAATCTTTACAAGAATTTAATGTTGGTGTAGATGGCATTGTGGTTTGTTCTTCCATTTCCCTTCTTGTTGTCACACCTAAAACCAACCTATCAACCTCTCTATTATTCACAAATATGGGTGACTCGTAAGCAACATTTTTGAATCCACTTTGTTTTTTGGCCATTTCCTTTGTAGGAATATATTGTCAAAGAGGATATGTGTTCCTATATTTTGGATACCCAATAAGTAGTCACATTGCCTTTGAACGCGTGCTTTGTCATTTTGAATAGTTAGTTGCATTGGCCATAAATTGTCACCATGAAATTGTTGCAAGCTATTTGAGAACTCTACCATGAATATCCAAATTATTTTTACATAAATCTTATACTACCACAAACCATTTCTTGATACCTAATATCCCACCTCCAACTTGAACTTTACATCAACCTTTTCCACTTACCTCTAAGATCGATAATCAAGTACAAGTTCAAGTTCAATAGGAATGTGTTGGACTCCATCTAAAGTCTAACGGGTGCAACCATACTAACATGTACCATTACCAATCATAACCACTATTTATTTTTTGAATTTTGGATTACAAAAATTATATATATAATTTATGAAATGTTATTATGAATACATTATGTACATATCATAAAAAATTGGAATCAATCTAATGAGTGAAAATATGTAATTTACACTTTTAAAAATTCATAATCATTACTTTAAAATAGTATTGACACTAAAAGCACAATTTGAAAATATTTTTAATGACATATTTTGGGATATTTTTAATATACACCTTAACATTATAGTATTAAAAAAACTTTAAATATTTTAGTTATTTTTTTGAAAGATGTATTAAAATGATTTTTAAAATGTTCCTTTAAAAAAATGAAAAAGTAATGGTTTAAAGGAGCACATGTTGCTCCTTCTAGTGTGGTTGAAATGAACCAAGTAATTTTGTTTGCCCCTTTGGAAGCTTATAGTAAAAGGAGTAAAAATATGACATATTGCTACTAAGTGCACCATTATTTTAACAATTTTTCCTCCCACAATTGTTTTAGAATTATTGGAATAAAATAAAATTTAAAATCTTATCATTACAACACCAAGATGCTCATAAAAAATAAAATATCACTGCTATTTTACACACTTCCACCTCTCTCAACCATTTCATAATAAATGAAGTTAAGATTAGTTAAAAGAACTTTCCCTATTATTACTTCAAGATTTTCATTAATAAAAAATATTTGGTTTTCGAAAAATCAATGTGTTTTAATAATATATCACTATTTTTGCCACAACATTATGTTAGATTTATTGAATGTGAAAACCTAATGGATTTGTTGTGGACAAGTAATGTTCAAATAATGTCAGTTCAAGGAAGTTCACATAATGATTTGCTTTGTTTATGAAATCTCATATAGTAAAGATGACACATGGTTTTGAATGGTATTGCAATGGTCATAAGTCACTTCTACTACATGGTCCCTTAACTTAAACTCATTAAATTATGAAATCTTGTTGGTAGTCTAAATAATCTCCTAACAATGTAATATGTGTGAAATTTGTTTTTTGGGTATTTGGGGTTGTGACAAATTTTATCATAACAGCCCTTGACCACTAGTTTTCTTGACTATATTCATATTGCACTCTATTCAAAGCAAGATCTTGGACGTGATGACATGTGTCAATCTTTTGAAATGATCCTTGTATGTCATTTAGATTTTTTTTTAGCTCTATGTATTAAAGTATGTCCTAACAACAACTTTGTTGAGGTGTAAATATTTAATGTTCGTCAAAGCTTTTGTCATAAGAATGAATTATTGAATTTTTGTGTTGTTTCTTCATCATTTGAGCACATTCTAAACAAAACAAAACATTCTTTGATTATGCAAGTAGTCCGAGCACTCCATGTGTACATTGTGACATGGTAAACATGTCAAAATATTCAATCCAAGTTAGGTGAACATGTCAGAAAATATTCCCCTAAATATTAATATTCTTTCATGCTCATGCCCGCTTATTCATGTTCACACTCATATGTTCACAAAATAACAGTCATGGCATTTTTTAATAACAATTTGCAAAAGATTTTTCTTAGAAATTCATTTGTATGAAAAAATTATTTTTGTGCAAAAGGACATGTAGTCTTTGTTTAAAGTAATGTCATTGGCTCATTGTATCTTGTTTGATCCCTCATTCACCACTCAATTTACACAAGAAAAATACTTAACTATATAAAGAGATTAATCCATGTGTTCATGACTTGATAAGCACTAAAAAATACTTAATTAATTTAAAGAGTATTAATTCATATTGGTAAACACAAGAAAAATACTCAATTGTTTTAAGGAGTAGGAAAGAGCATTCCACCTATTTTGTTTCAACAAAGAAACCCTAAGCTATACACCTTAAGCACCCTAAACAAATAGAAAACATTTCAAGTACACATAAACACCCCAAGGACATAGTAAACACCCTTTTGCAAACATGGGTTCTTACTAGAAAGGAACCCAAATACTATTAAGTAATAATTTTAACACTTTAATCACATGGCATCCTCATTGCTAAATAGATCCCTACATAATTATTGACAAGCACTTCAAACACATGAACAACACATGAAAAGCATCAAGGCTACTTTCAAACATTACTTGTGCTTATTGTACCTCCTTCATTGCCAAAAAAAACACTACATAGATAATGACAAGCACTCCAAGCATCTAGGAACACCAAAACCAATCAAACTTTTAAGTGATTACTATTACCTCCTTGTTGCTACACAAATCTTTGCATAGGTAGTGAGAAATGTTCCAACTATACAAACAACATACCACTAGCAAATGTTTCAAATGCCAAGTAATTATTATTATCTCATTTGTGCTACACAAGATAAAGTTTTTAAACAACATCATTTGAGTGTTAATTTTGAAATTATAATAAGTCCTTTTTCAAGGTA